>Ga0075163_10000819_pt1 | contig 41222 bp, 26 predicted proteins | sample JI1023141ADNA_FD_71478 | JGI IMG/M metagenome (GOLD analysis project Ga0075163, IMG submission 71478) | Wastewater effluent complex algal communities from Wisconsin, to seasonally profile nutrient transformation and Carbon sequestration -... | ecosystem: Engineered > WWTP > Effluent > Algae...
GTGAATTCATAGTGGCCGATCCTATTCGCCGGCACCTGAAAACAGTACTCTACAAACGCAATCCCCCAACTCACCAGGATGGCGATCCACAGCGGCGACTCTTTGTATTTCAGATGCCCATACCAGGCGAAGGTCATGAAGATGTTGGAGACGGTCAGTAGCAGGATGGTGTGCATGGGACTCCTATGGAGAAGCTTATGGCTGATGGCACGTAGCGCATGGCCAGAATAAGGAACTCACCCTCACAATTCCCAAGGCCACCGAGTTTTCTCTATGCACTCCTTACTCAAATTACTCAAAATGTTTTGTGCCGTTTCAAGGAGGCGATCCCCCGTGATCGCATGGTTGTCTTCGTAGCGCACACTGCGGTCAACGCGTGTAATACGGGTAACGAAAGGAAATCGGACGTTGTGAACTGCGGGGCAACGTGCATAATGATAGAGCATTTCGCAAAGGGAGAAGAGGTGGATATGGTCGAGAAGATTCTGACGATCATAGCCGGGGAATGGCGCTTGCTCTATGCATGCTACAAACTCGTTCGGTGGGACATATCGGACTTTGACCCTGATTTGATCCGGCTCGCCATACTTGGCAACTATTGCATTGGAGATTTCCTTGTAATTCTTTAATCTCTTGTACCTATCCTCGTCCCGAAATTCTGAGCGGGGCCATTGCATAAAGAAGAACAAATCGATTTGGTCATAAAAATCTGTCATCCCTGAATATTCGCGTACGGCCTTTTTATACTTTTCATTGTCTCGCAGCCCTGGGTATCGGAGAGAACCAAACGCGCCCACATAGCAACACAGAACCAGCCAAGCCTCACGATAATACTCCGGGACTTCCATCAACGATTTGACCCGGGCCAAGTTTTCTTGCCACCCGTCAAAATAATCTCTTATCTCGTCGGCCTTCACATGCAAACTATGCCTACCTCGTACAACTGAAGTGGGGTGTCTGAACCGTCTTTCACTCCGCGCGCCTGAAGCATGTTCTGCCTCTACCCCTTCTCGGTGAGGGGCCAGGGCGGCCCTCCACTGCGCGCATCGGACGAACACCGTTTCATCATGCGCGTTCCGCGAGGTGCGCGACGCGACGAATAAGGAGCGTCATGTTTGCGCACGCCGGCGAGTGGTGAGCCGGCCGTGTTGTTGAAGGAGGGCCGCCTTGGCCCCTCACCCCCCTTCCTTCTTAGCGGGGGTGGAAGGGATGGAGCCTTCGGAAGTCGGCATCGCGGGCGTGGCGAGATGTAGCGGATGAACCTGCCGTTGTGCGACGGCATGCGACCTTCGGTCGCGCCTCAAAGTCGCACACGGCAGCCGGTAGCGGGTCGTGAGCCGTCTCCGCCCATCGCATCATGACGACTCCGAACGCTCCATCCCTTACACTCCCGCTTCTTTCAACACCTGTCCCGTATACGACCGTTTCACTTTGGCGATCTCTTTCGGCGGGCCTTCGGCCACGATTTCGCCGCCCCGGTCGCCGCCTTCAGGTCCCAGGTCAATGATCCAATCCGCATTGCGGATCATGTCGAGATTATGTTCGATCACCAGGACAGTATTGCCGGTCTCGACCAGACGATCGAGCACGTCCAGTAATCGCTGGATGTCGGCGAAGTGCAAGCCGGTGGTGGGTTCATCGAGAATGTACATCGTGCGGCCGGTGGGACGTTTGGAGAGTTCGCGCGAGAGCTTCACCCGTTGGGCTTCACCGCCCGACAACGTGGTGGCGGACTGCCCTAGCTTGACGTAATGCAGCCCCACGTCGTGGAGCGTCTGCAACTTGGTCTTGATGTAGGGGATGTTCTCGAAGAACTCCAAGGCGTCGTCCACGGTCATGTTGAGGATATCGGCGATGCTGCGCCCCTTGTACTGAATCTCCAGGGTCTCGCGGTTATACCGCTGGCCTTTGCAGACCTCGCAGGTGACATAGACATCGGGCAGGAAATGCATCTCGATCTTGATGAGGCCGTCGCCCTGACAGGCTTCGCAACGCCCGCCTTTCACATTGAAGCTGTAGCGGCCCGGCTTGTAGCCGCGCACGCGCGACTCGGGCAGGTTTGAAAACAAGTCCCGGATGAACGTGAAGAGGCCGGTGTAGGTCGCCGGATTGGATCGCGGCGTGCGGCCGATCGGCGATTGGTCGATGTCGATGATTTTATCCAGCGCATCGACACCTTTGAGTTCCTTACAACCGTTGATCTTCGGCTTCTTGTGATAGAGCAGCTGGGAGAGCGAATGGAACAGCACTTCGAGCACGAGGGTGCTCTTGCCTGATCCCGATACGCCGGTCACGCAGGTTAACAGGCCCAGGGGAATGTTGACGGTGACGCCCTTAAGATTGTGCTTCTTCGCCCCTACGACGGTCACAAAGCCCTTGGGCTTCCGGGTACGAGACGGGAGCGAGACCATCTGCTCGCCGCGCAGGTACATCCCGGTTAGCGAGTCGGGATTCGCCATCACCTGCTTGGGTGTACCCTGGGCGATGATTCGGCCGCCATGCGTGCCGGCGCCCGGGCCCAGGTCGAGAATGTAGTCGGCCGCCTCCATCGTCTCCGCATCGTGCTCCACCACGATGACCGTATTGCCGAGATCGCGGAGGCGAAGCAGAGTCTGGAGCAAACGCCGGTTATCCCGCTGATGGAGGCCGATCGACGGTTCGTCCAGGATGTACAAGACGCCGACCAGGCCCGACCCGATTTGGGTGGCGAGACGAATACGCTGACCTTCGCCGCCTGAAAGCGTGGCCGCCGGACGGTCCAACGTCAGGTAATCCAAGCCGACATTGACCAGAAATCCCAGGCGCTCGCGAATCTCCTTCAGGATGCGATGGGCGATGACGAGTTCGCGCTCGGTAAATTTGAGGGACGTGAAAAAATCCGCCGCTGCCCGCACCGATAACATCGTGACTTCGGCAATCGATTTCTTGGCGATCTTCACCGCCAGACTTTCCGGCTTGAGCCGCGCCCCGTCGCAGGTTTCACACCGCTCCAGCAGCGTAAAGTCCTCTTCTTCCGACGCGCCCGGCGTCATGGCATACCCGATTCCGTCGCAGGCCGGGCAGGCTCCATGCGGGCTATTGAACGAGAAGATGCGCGGCGTGATCTCCGGATAACTTACGCCACACTTAATGCAGGCCAGCTTCTCGCTGTACAGATGCACCTTGCCGGTCTCTGACAGGACGCCGACCAAGCCCCCGGCCAGCTTCATGGAGGTTTCGACGGAGTCCGCCACCCGCCGCATCAACGCGTCGCCGGGCTTCATGACCAGTCGATCCACGACGATCTCTATATTGTGTTTCTTCTGCTTATCGAGCGTGATGTCCTCACCGAGATCGACGATCTCCCCGTTGATCCGGGCCCGCACATAGCCGGCCTTCCGCATCTCCAGCAATTCTTTCCGGTATTCACCCTTCCGCCCGCGCACGATAGGCGAGAGAATCTGGAATTTCGTCCCTTCCGGTAGTTCACAGATGGCATCCACCATCTGCTGGACGGTCTGTGCCGTGATTTCCTGGCCGCATTGAAAACAGTAGGGATGGCCGACACGGGCATACAGGAGCCGCAGGTAGTCGTAGATTTCAGTGACGGTCCCGACAGTTGAACGGGGATTGTGACTGGTGCTCTTCTGTTCGATGGAAATGGCCGGCGAGAGGCCCTCGATGGAATCCACGTCGGGCTTGCCCATCTGTTCGAGAAACTGCCGGGCGTACGCGGAGAGGGACTCGACGTACCGCCGCTGGCCTTCCGCATAGATCGTGTCGAAGGCCAGGGAGGACTTCCCCGACCCGCTCAGGCCGGTCATGACAACCAGCTTATCCCGAGGAATCTCGACATCGAGGTTCTTCAGATTGTGCTCACGCGCCCCTTTGATAATGATGGAATTGCTCATAAGCGCGGGATTATACCACGCCGTCGCGCGAGTCTCGGCATGCAACCACCGTGACGTTGACGCAGATGCCGGCAAGACCGTCAAAATATCGACGCACCCTTACACCACAGACCGGAAGGGATTTTAGTTTTGCAGAGATGTGCCGATAGGGAACTGCGGGAGCCTTCACCCCGCCCCACAACCACTCACGATTTCGATGGCCGCTATGCATGACGTGCTGAGCCTCTTTAAACGGAATATCAATCAACTATTCGGGATTACGGTCGATATCCTCAACGTCGGCCGCTCTCTCCAGCAGCTGTCGCTGTCTATGCAAATTCTTGCGAATAACGGCGTGGTCCAAGCGGCCAAAATTCCTGGTGGAAAAGGCCGGCCCATGCTGGCACTGGTCGAAATCCTGAACAACACCCCCAAAGAAATCCGACCGGAAGTGGAAGCTCTGGAGCATCTCTGTGCGGGGCTGGCCAAAGTCACCGCCAGCAGTTCGAATATTGTCTGGCGCTACCACCAATTGATTGCGAGCCTCCTCTCGGCGATGGCGCATGCGGAACCGACCTCAGCCTCGAAACATCTGGAGACGTTGTCTCACCTCCGCTTCACCACCGCCGCCGATGTGACCCAATTGATGCACCATCCGGCGTTTTCGGACACCGGGGCACTCGAACGTGACAATCGCGCCTATATCGTCCATCTGTGCCAGACCAATCTCGCCGAACTGCATGAACGGCTGAAAGAGGCGCTGCGCTGTCTGGGGGAAACCCAGCAGGCGCTGGTCGGGCTGAAAACGATCGGCCTCACCGCGCGCTACATGGCCTTCTGCATCGCCTCGGAAGCGGCCGGATTGGCCGAGGCTGAAGCCAACTTCAAGAACCTGGCAACGGAAATTACCCATGTCGTGGACGATCTGGATGCGAAAACCCGCGCCATGAAAGAAGCCATCGAGCACGGGCAGGAACTCTTAGAACTGCTGCTGAAAGGGCACACGTATGCAAAGTAAAGTCTTGTACAACCAGGACGGCCACCAGTGGATCGTCATCGGCCGGGACCCCGAAAAGGACAGCCACGTCATCGATACGAATGAGTACGTCATCATCAATCGCGGCCATGCCATGCTGCTGGACCCGGGCGGCATTCAGATCTTCCCGCAGGTCCTGGCGGAGCTCGCGAAGTATGTACGCATGCAGGATATCAAGGTGATCTTTGCCAGCCACCAGGATCCGGATATCTGCTCGTCGCTGGCCATGTGGCTCGACCTCAACCCGACGATTAAAACCTACTGTTCCTGGCTGTGGACCGGCTTCGTCAGCCATTTCAGTACCGGCGCGGTGATTACGTTGAACCCCATTCCGGACCAGGGGATGCGCATCAGGATCGGCGACGAAGGCCCTGAGGTTGAAGCCGTTCCGGCCCACTACTGTCATTCCTCCGGCAATTTCTCCCTGTACGATCCGACGGCAGGGATTCTGTTCTCGGGGGACATCGGCGGCGCCCTGGTCCCGGATCACCATGCCAGTCTGGTCGTCACCGATTTCGAACAGCACATCCAATACATGCGTGGGTTTCACCTGCGCTGGATGCCGTCCACCGTCGCCCTGCGCGGATGGACACAACGAGTCCGCGCCATCAAGCCCCGTATGATCTGCCCGCAGCACGGCTCGATCTTCGAAGGCGAGATGGTCGGCAAACTGCTGGACTGGCTGGACAGCCTGGAAGTGGGTCAGTGGAAGGACAGCGCCGCCAAGACCGACACACGCGCGGCGGCCTGATCGCCGATCGCCCACCGATCATTTCCATCACATCCGTCCCACCGGCACCGCTACCTTGACAACAGGCAAAAGCGGGTGCTACCACCCTCCCATGGTGCGGACGGAACGATCTTCCATACATGATCAGCCGGAAGGGGCGGCAAAGGCCGTCTCAACCTGGTCCGGGCAGGCGCGCGAACAGGCCGTCCAACGGATGTTCACCGCGATCGCGGGCGTCTACGATCTCAACAACACCCTGCTGAGTTTCGGCCTTCATCACCATTGGAAACGCCTCACGGCTTCGTATGTGCCCACCGTAACGAACGGACGCGCACTCGACATCGGCGCCGGCACGGCGGATCTCGCCCTCTTGATTGAACCCAAAATGGGCGAGCAGGGCCACGTCATCGCCTCCGATTTGAACCATGCGATGTTGGCGGAAGGACTGAGAAAAGTCACCGGGCGCGGGCTCCGCGACCGGATTACCTGCCTGCAGGCCAATGCCGAGCAGCTGGGCTTCCCCGACGAGACCTTCCATGCCGTGACCACCGGTTTCTGCATGCGCAACGTGGGCAACCTGACGCAGGCGTTCACGGAAATCCGTCGGGTGCTGCGGCCAGGCGGTCGATTCGTCTGCCTGGAGTTTTCACGACCGGCCTATGGCTGGCTGCGCGGCCTCTACGATTGGTATTCGTTTCGTCTACTTCCCTGGATCGGCACCAAGGTCGCACGAGACCGGACTGGGGTCTACGAATACCTCCCGGCGTCGATCCGCACCTTTCCCGATCAGGAGCGGTTGGCCACCCTGTTACGCGAAGCCGGATTTCGCCAGGTGGAGTACCGGAACCTCACCGGGGGCATTGTCGCCATCCACATCGCAACCAAGTAACAAAGAGCGTATGGCCTATGGCGAATAGCACCAGGAGCAGGGAACAATTCCTTTCTCACCTGTCAGTCATACGCTATTAGCCATCAGCTCCGACCATGGAATCCATTCTCTACATTTTCCTCCCCTGCAAGAAGGTGTACCCGATCGGGGTCACCTATCTGGCCGACTTCATCCATCGCCGGAAACCGGAAGTGCGGCAACGCATTCTCGACCTCTCGTTGTTTTCAGAGTCACAGCGCAGCCAGGCGATTCGCGATGCCGCGCTTGAGTTCAAGCCGGACCTTGTGTGTTTTTCATGGCGGGATATTCAGATTTTCTCTCCCCATGAAGGCGATGCCTCGCTGGAGCATGCCTTCAATTTCTATTTCGCCGGGAACCCCATCAAGCGGGTGGCGGCGTCGTTCGCCGGGCTGAAGCAGCTCTATCGCTACTACAGCCACATTCGCGCCAACCTGTCGTACCCCTGGCTGGTCCGGAAGGAATTCCCTAAAACGCAGATCATGATCGGCGGCGGAGCCTTCACGGCCTTTGCGGATCAGTTGATCGAAAAACTGCCGGAAGGAACCATCGGCATTTTAGGCGAAGGGGAAGATGCGATCCTGAAGGTGGTCAACGGCGAATCGCTGGAAAACGAACGCTATATCATTCGCGAGGGGAAACAGACGCGCAAGGGCAACCAGGGCTCGCCGGCGCTGCTCGATGCCTTGACCGTCGATCTGCCCTATCTCACCTCCATTTTCCCTCAGCACGCCGCCTATATGGATGAATCAATCGGCGTGCAGACGAAACGTGGCTGCCCGTACGACTGCGCCTTCTGTCTGTATCCTTATATTGAAGGCAAACGCGTGCGGTACCGGCCGCCGGAAATGGTCGTCAAGGATATCTCTCAGCACTATCATCAATGGGGTGCCCGGCGTTTCTGGTTTACCGATGCCCAGTTCATTACCGGGAAGGAAGCCTATCCGCAGTGCACCGAGATCCTCGAACGGATTGTGAGTGAAAAACTTGAGATCGAGTGGTCCGGTTACATCCGCACCTCGTTGATCACGCCGGAGCTGGCCAAGTTAATGGTGCGATCGGGCGTCGGAGATCTGGAAGTCGCCATCACATCCGGGTCGCAAGAGGTGTTGAATAACCTGCACATGGGCTTCAAACTCGAACGCCTCTACGACGGGTGCCGCTATCTGGCAGAAGCCGGCTTCAAGGGCAAGGTCATCCTCAATTATTCACTGAACTCCCCGAAGGAGACGGAAGAAAGCCTGCTCCAGAGCGTCGAGTCCTACAAGAAGGTCGCGTCGATCCTGGGAGAGGAACGGGTCTTCCCCTTGATGTTCTTCCTTGGTATCCAGCCCAATACAGACCTGGAACACCGGCTGCTAGAAGAAGGCTACCTCTCGGCCGGATACAACCCGCTCATGCTGACGCCGACGAGTATTCGCAAACTCCTCTATAATCCGGCACCGTTGAACAAACTCATCGCGAAAGCCTGCCTCGCCGCATGGGAACGAAAAGAAGGAAGCCGCGATCCCCGAGCCTGGACCGGATCCCTCTCCCAAACCGCCTCTCTAACGACCCCCTCCGGTCCGAAGCCTGACACGGCCCACTATGCCGATGCGAATCTCATTCGCGGCATTCAAAACAACTCCGGACGGGACGCGCTGTTGACCCTGGAGGAGATACTCCGCTCGCGTCGCCCGGCTCAGCCGACAGCCGCCACCACCGAAAAGACGGCTGTGAGTCCAATGAGTTAGCCGTTATTCACAGGCCCCTGCACGCCCCTTGGTTTGCTTGCATTCCCCGAGAACACGGTGCTATCATGCCGCTTCTTTTGGGGTAAAGTTCCATTCAACCGTTTGAATTCTTGGCGGTTCTCTGATCTCATCCCCCTGTAGAGTGTTTGCCTAGGAGGCGTCTCGATGTACAAGACCATTTATATCCCGGTCGATAATTCCGACCATTCCAATACAGCCGTCGACGTTGGAGTCGAATTGGCGAAAACCTACGGTTCAAAGATTGTGGGCAGCCACGTCTATGCCGCCAAGATGCACGATAAGCGTTTTAAGCAGATGGAGGCCGGCCTTCCCGAGGAATATCACGACGAGAAGGAACTCGACCGCCAGCGCCAGATCCACGATTCGCTGATTACCCGCGGGCTCCAGATCATCACGGATTCCTACCTCGACTACGTTGATAAAAAGTGCAACGAGGCGAACCTGCCTGTCGAACGCCGTTCCTTAGAAGGTCGCAACTGGAAAGTGCTGGCGGAGGACATCAATACCAATGCCTATGATCTCGTCATCATGGGAGCCTTGGGAGTCGGAGCGGTCAAAGACAGCGTGATCGGCAGCAACACCGAGCGGGTCCTGCGACGCGTACGAAACTCCGACATGTTGATCATCAAGCAGCCGACTCCGGTAGGCACCGGCAAGATCGTTGTGGCCGTGGACGGCAGTCCCTACTCCTTCGGCGGACTCATGACCGGTTTGGCGTTAGGCAAAGCGTTTAATGTGCCGGTCGAAGCTATCTCCGCCTTCGATCCCTACTTCCATTACGCGGCGTTCCACAGCATTTCCGGGGTGCTCAACGAAGAGGCGGGCAAGGTCTTCCGCTTCAAGGAGCAGGAGAAGCTGCACGAAGAAGTCATCGACAGCGGTCTGGCAAAAATCTACCAGTCGCACCTGGATATCTCCCGCGAGATCGCCCAAGCCGAGCAGACCGATGTAAAAACGACCCTCCTGGACGGGAAAGCCTTCGAGAAGATCATTCAATACGTGCGAAAAGAAAATCCTTGGCTGCTCATCGTGGGCCGCATCGGCGTCCACAGCGACGAGGATATGGACATCGGCAGCAACACGGAAAACCTGCTGCGTTCCGCGTCCTGTAACATTTTGGTGTCGAATCGGAAGTATGTGCCACCGATCGATACGCAGGCGGAATACACCATTGCCTGGACCGAAGAAGCCCTGCGCCGGATGGAACGGATTCCCGTGTTTGCCCGCGGAGTGGCTAAGACCGCCATTCACCGGTACGCTATTGAGAAGGGCCACACGATTATCAGCAATACGGTCGTCGACTCTGCCGTCGGACATATTCTCCCCAAGGGAGCGATGGATGCGATGCGGGCGTTGGGCGGGAATCTGGATGCCGCCGGAATCGATCGCGACAAGATGCAGGCCGACGATTCAGTCGCACAGGACCTGATGGGTTCCACCTTGAGCGGCATGATGACCCAAGTGGTCGAGGAAAAGCCGGTCAACAGCCCCGGTACCCAGGCCTATCTGGATCGCATGAGCCAGAACTACTTTGTCTGCGACGGGTGCGGATATATCGGAAAGGGCGACACGCCGGTGAAATGCCCGGTGTGCAGCGCCGAAGGGGATCGCTTTAAACAAGTCGACAAGACGATCTTCGAAGCGGCCGCCAAGGCCGAGGGTGGGCTTGAGACCGATCTCGCCTACGACGATGTCCCGATGCAGTGGACCAAGGATGCGAAGGAAGCGATTCGCGCCGTCCCGGCCGGGTTCCAACGTCGCCGGGCCAAAGCCAAAATCGAAAAGAGTGCCCGCAAGCTCGGCATGACCACAATTACGCTGGAATATGCCGGTCCGATGATTCAAGAGGCGGCAGCGGAAGACTATACGCCCATCTTTGCAAACAAGGGTACGGGAACCACTCCTCAACAGTCCCCTGAGGCAGCCGAAACCAACGGAGCCGACGCTCATGCCAAGAACGGCCATGGCGAAGAACCGGCTCCGGTTCCTCAGGAAACCGTGTCGCCCTATACCTGGACGCCGGATGCTCAGGGTCGTTTGGACCGCGCACCGGAAGGGTTTATGCGGGAATGCACCAAGGCCCTGATCGAAAAACATGCCGATAAAATCGGCACGACGGTCATCACCCTGGAAGTGGCAACTGAGGGAATCGAGCAGGCGAAGGGCTACATGGCCGATGCCATGAAGACCGGCAATCTGAAAGATATGATCGCCAACCTGACCGGCTCCTCCAGCAAAACCGGGGCGAACCGGTGATGGGAAAGTCACTGCCGGTTCTCAATTTCCCGTTCCTCGGAGATAAGCTGGAGTCTCTCCAGCAACAAATCTCGAAGTTCATCTCCCCGACTTCCCCCTCGGCTGCGCCGAACGACGGTCGCACGGTCGATGACTTTAAACCCTATCTGGTCGCGCTGAACCTCACCAAGCGCTGCAACCTCAAGTGTGATCACTGTTATCTCGATGCTACGACCAAAGCCGGCGGCGGGTCGGATGAGCTCAGTACGGAAGAGTGCTTCCGTCTCATCGATCAAATCGCCGAGGTGAACAAAGGATGCCTGCTGGTGATCACCGGCGGAGAACCGCTGGTGCGTCCCGACATCCTGGACATCGCCCGACATGCCGTGGGGCTCGGCTTCATCGTCGTGTTCGGCACCAATGGCATGTTGATCAACGATCGCATGGCAAAAACGCTGGTCGAGATCGGTGTCATGGGCGTCGGCATCAGCATCGACTCGCTTGATCCGGACAAGCACGATCAGTTCCGTGGTGTCCCCGGTGCCTTTGCCAGCGCATTGGCCGGCATCGAGGCCTGCAAACGCAATGGTCTGCAGTTCCAGGTTCACTTCAGTGCGCAGCCCATGAACTATCAGGAATTGCCTGCAGTCGTGGAATGGGCCCACACCCTCGGCGCACGGGTCCTGAACGTGTTCTTCATGGTCTGCACTGGACGCGGCGAAGAACTGACGGATATCACACCCCAACAGTACGAAGAGGTTCTTGGCTATCTTGTGGATTGCCAGGACCAGTACAAAGATATGCTGGTACGCGCCCGCTGCGCTCCGCATTTCAAGCGACTGGCCTACGAAAAAGATCCCAATTCCCCTCTGACCAAAGCCACCGGATATATGGGCGGAGGCTGTCTGGCAGGGACGAATTACGCGCGAGTCACTCCGAACGGGGAACTGACCCCCTGTCCCTACATGCCGCTATCGGCCGGAAATGTTCGCGAGACGAGTTTTGTCGATTTGTGGGAACGCTCGGATGTGTTCAATTCCTTCCGCTACCCCCAACTCAAGGGCAAATGCGGCGATTGCGAGTACACGGACATCTGCGGCGGCTGTCGGGCTCGACCCTACGTAGATCACGGCGACTGGCTCGATGAAGACCAATGGTGCCTGTACACCCCCAAGGGCGGAGACAAGATCAAGGTCGCTTTCAACACTCCGGAAGAGACCGATATTGCATGGGATGAGGCCTCGGCGCTTCGACTCAGCCGAATCCCCTATTTCCTGCGGGCCATGGTCAAGAAGGGCGTGGAGCGCCATGCGAGAGAAACCGGAATCGCGATGATTACCGTTGAGTTGATGGAAGAGCTGCGGAAAAAGCGCTTTGGAAACGACGCGCCGGTCTTCAATTTCGATATGCGAGGGAAGGACTAGGGACCGGGCGCCACGCAGGACCTACGGTAGCCCCAGCTACATTCGCTGGTCGCCCCTGACCGATCTATAAATGGATTCCGTACAAAGTATCTTCCTCGATCTGAATCAACTGATTCCGATCGTCAATCACTGGCTCCATCTCCTCTCAGCTGTGATCTGGATCGGCGGCCTCGCGTTCATCGTGATGGCCGTCAAGCCGGGGCTTCGAGAAGCCGCCCTACCCAAGGAATATGTCCGCCCGATCACCGACGCCTTTTACAAGCATTACAAGCGGGTGGCGGGGATCCTGTTGGTCGTCCTGCTGTTCACGGGCGGCATCAACCTCCACTACGTCAATCAGATCTTCGTCTCGCAGACCGGCCAGGGCATGCAGAACCATCCCAAGTACCTCTGGATTTTCTGCATCAAGCTGATTCTGGTCTTGTGCCTGCTCACGCTGTTTCTCTACACCGTCATTTTCAAGTCGGATCAGGACGAGGAAGAGGAAGGCGAAAACTACGAATCGATTCCGTTTCAACGCGCCGCGCTCTGGATGGGCTTCTTCATCATCCTCTGCGCCGCTGCCATGAAACATCTCCACCAGTAGCAAGTTCGCTTCTTCCGCATATCGTTTTCATCAACTGCGCTGTATCTCTTCAGATACCCCATGCGCTTGACCCGCTCTTCCCTTTCCATACCGGACGAGACGGGCTTCAAACCTGCCACCCGCCACGCATCGCACTCAAAAAATAAATGGCTTTCGTGTACCGATCCAGGTACCCTTCCCGCGCTTATGGCATATGAGTTGCTTCTCAGCACCTGAGTGAGTGCGGCGCTTGCCTCCATCAGTGCCGTCGCAATCAGTGAATGAATGATGCATGCGCGTCAGGTTGACCAACCCCTGGATCAATCATGCACTACCCGTTCAGATAATCTCGCCCACCATGAGGAGATGGACCATGCCTTTCTACTCCCAACGTATCGTGGTACTTGCCGGGCTGCTGTTTGCACTCTCGACCGTACATTGCCAGGCGATTGATCTGCCCCCTCCCCACACAGTCAGTTCATCCGACACCCAAGGATGGACGGAGCAGGACCGGCAACAGTGGTACCATACGTCCGCCGGCACCCAGCTGCTCCCTTATGATTGGTTTGTCGTCCTGGAGGACGAGCCACTCAAGAACAGCTTCGCCCGAACCGGCATCATCCCCGACCAGACCCATCCCGACAGACTTCCAATCGGATTCACGAAGACCGAGGGGCCGAACGTCCCGGAGCCGACTGTCGGGTTGACCTGTGCGTTCTGCCACACGACTCAGTTCACCTACCAAGGCAACCCGATTCGTATCGAAGGGGGTCCGTCCCTCCAATACAACCAGCGGTTCCTACAAGTACTCCTGGAGAGTCTTGGAGAGTTGAAAGCCCCCGACAAATTCCAGGCCTTTGCAGCTCGTGTACTGCAACGCCGTGGACAGGCGGTGACTCAAGAGAATATCGCTACCTTAGCCGGCCAATTCTCACAGGTCATGAAGGATCTCGTCGCTAGAGGGGGAAGAGATGCCTCACCCGCACTGTGGGGCCCGGGACGGTTCGATGCGCTCGGTCGTGGCGGCAATACGGTCTTCTCGCCGCTCAATCCGGACAACCTCAGGCCTGCCAATGCACCGGTGAGTATTCCGCCGCTCTGGGGAGTATGGGAATATGATTGGGTGCAGTGGGCCGGCTCCATTCAACATCCGCTCGCCAGAAATATCGCCCAAGTCATTGGGGTGAACGCCGCACTCTTCTCTTGGGCAAGAACCTCCCCTCAGCCTCCTTCAGAAAAGAAGGAGATCTTTCGGTCGTCTATTGATGTGGCCTCATTGAAAACATTGGAGGGGCTTGCGAAACGGCTGCACCCACCAAGGTGGCCGAAGAGCTTCCCTCCGATCAATCGAGAGTTGGCTGCAAGAGGGAAAGATCTCTATCACGGCAACAAGCTGAAGGGCCTTCCGAATCTCTGCGCCCATTGCCATGTCGCCACGAAGCTCGATTCGCCGAACCCAAACGGCCCAAGCCTGCACGTCACGATGATCCCCCAGAAAGAGGTCGGCACGGACAGCCTGTATCTGGAGAATTTCTCCCGACGTACCGTCGACCTAGAACGTCTTGGGTTGGGCCGATTATCGGCAAAAGACGCCTCCCAGTTGGTCACCACGGAATTGATGACCCTCAACGGCGCGGGGAGCGACCCTGAGTACCAGCATCTCACCAACACATGGCGTGACAAGGCCCAATACATCGCGCGCCCGCATCTTGCCGTTTGGGCAACCGCTCCATTCCTTCACAATGGGTCCGTTCCCAACCTCTACACATTGCTCTCTCCGGTTAAGGAACGGCCGGCCTGCTTCTATCTCAGTCCGAACATGGAGTTCGATCCGGTGAAGGTCGGGTTCGTCGTCTCGGAATGCAACGATTCTCCGACCTTCCGCGATCCATTGGTAGGATTTGAATTTAAAACTCACCTTCCGGGAAACAGCATGGAAGGGCATGAGTTCAAAGGATCTGATTGTGGGTCTGTGGTGGCGGGCGCCGGTGTATTAGGATGTGCGATACCGGTCGCTGATCGTTGGGCCATCGTCGAATACTTGAAGACCTGTGACCTCGACCGTTTGGTCTTACATGATGCCCCGGCCTGCCGGGATCTTGAATAACGGATCACAGCCGGGTGACCAGGCGCGCACCGACAGACGCAACGCTGCACGGAGGGCCTCGCCTCCCGAGCACAGGTACGTTATGATCTGGCCGCCGGGGCACTCCTCTGTCACGCGGCATCGACCGAATCGGGCGGCTTCCGTATGACCGACCTTCTCTCCAAAGAACACTCCATTCTCGAACGACCGTTCATGGAGTTTCGCCCCTTCGGCCTCAACGACCAAGGCGAAAAGATCTGCGACATCAGCGGGGTCATCGTTCAATCGAATGTGGACTACATGTGCGACTATCTGAGTCGCACCGACGGGAAAGCCGCCGCCACTCAGGCGCTGGATGAACTGTGCCGATTGCTCAACGCCCGCCTTCCGGACCGCACCTACCATGTCACCCCCGACTCGCTTCGCAATATCTGGAATAGTTACTCCTACGAATTCGTCTGTTACCTCAGAGAGTTCTGCGAACAATTGTCCGGGGATCCTCAATTTCACGTCAACGTGGGAACGAACAGGAAAGTCCCCCCCTTGATTCAAATCCTCTGTCGTCCGTTTTCGACCCCACAGCTCTACAAAATGTGGCCCTATTTCGGCAGCAAGTACGTCCGGGGTGTGTTGGAGTTCGAGGTCGGCCGGGTGACCAGACGTTCGGCGGTCCTCCGCATGACCTTCACCGATCGGGCCCTTGTGCAATTCGGTCCCTACCGGAAGCGGTGCGTGGATGTAATCTGCCTCTCCTGCAAGAGCAGTATCGCGCGGGTGCAGACGCAAATGCACGGCACACCGGCCGCCACGGTCAGGGACCTCTCCTGCACCGCCAACGGCGATCCCTATTGCGAATGGGAATTCACATGGACGCCGCAAGTCCGTAGTTCCGTGCCGCTCGCCATGTGGATGCTCGTCGCAGGAGGCACCTTCACCTACCTGCATCTTCGCCAGCCTGACGTGCCGACGGTGGAAGCGCTGGGGCTCGCGGCTATTCCAGCGTCGCTGTTGTGGTGGATGATCACCAATCACATGCGACAAGCCGCCAAACCGCTGCAACGGTTGATCAAGGATCAGGAGCAGGTCGTCGATGCGCGGCATGAGGAATTGCGCGAGGCCTACCTCGAACAACAGAGTACCGCCGTCACCTTACGACGAAAAATCAATGACCTGACGACACTTCATCGCGCAGGACTGTTGTTCAGTTCGACCTTCGATCGGGAAGAGTTGCTGACCAATGTTTTGGAGACGATCGTCCGTGAATTGCACTACGATCGCGCCATGATCACGCAGTTCGATCGCACGAGGAACGTGTCGCACGACTTTCGAGTGCGCGGCATGCCGCTGGAGGTCGCGGATTTTCTGCGTACGCAGGAAGTGCCCGTCACCGACCCCAACAGTGTGGAAGGGACCGTGTTCCTGCGTGGCGAACCCGTCCTGACGAACAACATTCACGAAATCTGGGACCGGCTGCACCCGTTCGATCAAAAGTTGATCGCGATGGTGAATGTAAAATCGTTCATTACCGTTCCACTCAAGACACAAGATGCCGTCATCGGCTCTCTCTCGGTCGACCGCACACACAATCAGGCCCTGACCCAGGACGATCTCGATGTCCTGGTCACCCTCGCCAGCCAGGTCGCCATCGCGCTGGACAATGCCCAGGCGTATCGAGAAATCGAATCGTTGAATGCCGGCCTGGAGGCCCGCGTACGCGAGCGTACGGCGGAGTTGGAAGCCGCCAACGCGCAACTCAAGCAGATGGATCGGCTCAAATCGAAATTTCTTGCCCACGTGTCCCACGAGCTTCGAACGCCCCTCACCAGCATCGTCGGCTTCGCGGACAATATGCTCGAGGGACTCGTCGGCTCCCTCAACATGAAGCAGGAGCAGTACCTCACCCGCATCAAAGCCAACGGCACCAGACTCGCCCGCATGATCACCGACCTCCTGGACCTCTCGCGTGTCGAGGCCGGTAAACTCGTGCTCTCTTTCGAACAGGTGTGCCTTCCGACGATCGTGAGCGACGTCATCGAACAACTCCTGCCGCTCGCCATCACCAAGCACCTCAATATCGAACTTCACAGTCCGGATCCAGAACTGCTGGTGTGGGCGGATCAGGACCGGCTCAGTCAGATTTTGACGAATTTATTGGATAATGCTATCAAGTACACTCCTGACGGAGGACAGGTCTCGGTGGAGCTTTCGGTCGATACGCACGACATGGCTCGTATCGTCATCCGTGATAACGGCCAAGGCATCCCCCCGGATGCGCTTCCCAAACTCTTTGATCCGTTCTTCCGCGTGCAGCAAGAAGAGCGAAGCCAAACCAAGGGATTGGGACTCGGGTTGGCGATCGTCAAAGACTTAGTCGATCTACACGGCGGCAGCATCACGGTTCGTAGCGAGGTGGATCAGGGAACGGAGTTTACCTTCACCCTTCCCCTGCATTCGCGCGAACCATCTCCCGCCGGCCAGTTGCCCGCCGTTCGCCGCACGGTGTTGGTCGTCGACGACGATCCTGACATTTGTGACCTGCTGCGGGATCGCCTGGAGGCGGAAGGCGTTCATGTCTGCACCGCGGCGGACGGTCGCGCCGCATTACGGATGCTGGCGGAGACGACGGTCGATGGAGTGTTGCTTGATATCGCCCTGCCGGAATTGGACGGGTTTGAAGTCCTGCGACAGTTGCGTCCCACTCACCCCACGTTGCCGGTGGTCATGATGACGGCCGTGGAGGCGCTGGATCGCGCCATGGCGGCAGTGGAATCCGGCGCTCAAGATTACCTCCTGAAGCCCTTCGATGGAACCAGGCTGCGGCAAATCGTCGATCGTTGGTTCGTCATCGGCTCCGGTCAATCCGAGTCTCCGATAGGACGGTAACCCCATGCCTCTCGCTCAGCGATTCCGCCGCGCCCTGCTTCTCTGCCTGTTGTGTTCGGCCGCCGGATTCGTCTTCGCTGCCGCTTCCGCCAACGCTCAAACCCCACGGCTCCAGGGCCAGTCCGCTGCCGCCGCCGCCATGGGGAACGCCTTCGTCGCTCAGGCCGATGACCCTTCCGCGCTTCATTACAACCCCGCCGGCATGACACAATTGCATGGATTCCAAACCCTGTTCGGAACCACGCTGATCGGGGGCACCACCCAGTTCACGAGTCCCACCGGCGCACAAGTGACAGGCGATCGCAACGGAAGCGTGGCCTGGCCCCCTCCCGGCCACGTGTACCTGGTCGCGAATCTCAAGGACCTCGGCCTGTCGGCACTCGGGAACTTCACCGCCGGTATCGGGATGAACAATCCGTTCGGTTCATTGACCAGATATCCGAACGATGGGCCGTTTCGCACGGCCATCACCTTCACCACCTTGCCGTTACTCGATATCAAACCCACCATCGCCTACAAACTGAACGACCAACTCTCGTTCGGATTGGGCGCGGATATTTACACCTTTTCCGGGCTCTTCGGAGAAGGCCATCTCGAACAGAAATCCATCTGGCCCGGCGGGCTGGGCATCCCGGCCGGCTCCCTGATGGAGATCAACGGAAGCGACACCACGGCAGGATTTAACGTCAGCCTCCTGTACACCCCCTTCCGCAACAGCGACGGGAAACCACTCGTCAACATCGGCATGGTCTATCGCAGTCAAGCCACCTTTCATCTCACGGGCAACTTTCTCGCCAACGGCGCATCAGTCGCCGGCGCCACAGCCACCTTCGTCCTGCCGCAAGTCTTCTCCGGCGGCATCGGCATCTGGCCGGTTCGTACGTCCGAGCGCGAATGGAAACTGGAATTCGATGTGGACTACACGGGATGGAAATCCAACAGGAACCTCGATGTCCATTTGACGAACGGCGCCCTGTTGCCGTTTCCGCAAAATTGGCAGAGCACCTATACCGTCATGATCGGCACCGAATACCGATGGCTGCGCCTGGCCTCGATGCCGGATTGGGACATTGCCCTTCGGGCCGGCTACATGAACCAGCAGGCACAAATACCCGATCGCACCTTTAATCCTGGAGTCCCCTCAGCCAATACCCACATTCCCTCCGTCGGGATCGGGTTGGCCTGCCATGAAAACGGTTCGTTCCTCGGGCTGGTGCGTTGCGGCGAACTGGGAATCGGCCCGCTGAAGCCGAAATTGTTCGCCATCGATCTCGCGTATCAAGCGGGTCTGTATGAAGTACGCACCATCGCAGGCAACCAAAACCCAACCGTCAATGGCCGATACGACAGCATGGTTCATGTCGGCTCGCTGTCGTTGCGGTTCAATTACTGAGTCCAACACGTTTCTGCCGGCTCCGATCGTTATGTCCTGCCCCGTTTCTTCCCTTCAGGCACAACATGCCCCACGCCTACGGCAGAGGCTCTTCGGCCTCGGGACAACCGTTCGTCGATGCGCCGCGATGGCCTCATCTTCAGGCATCGACGGCATGACGGTTGCTTCTTCCACTGCCATGGGTCAATGCAGCCGAGGGAACAGGTGGATCGAATCGTGCTCGTGCCTTTTCGGCGTGGCAGAGAGCCGGTTTCCTGTCGCCGGTTGTCAACCAAGAGCAACCGCATGACAAGGCCTCCTGTCGTGCCCATCCAGCGCTGATCAGACCGCCTTCTCCACGCCATCTGCCGCGTCTTCGCCATCACAGGAGACGCGGCAACCTCTCTCCAGGCCAGATCCTGAACCGTCCTTTCCAGCTACTTTTTAATCACATCTCTCTATCTCGCCCGCGAGTCGCCCCTCACCCCTTCATGCAGGCATCCACTGTACCGGGCTTCGGGAATATGGAATTGAATTCAAGGACCAGGAATCCTACCGATGGTTCGTCACGTTGGTCGTGGATCCTGATGAACCTTCACGGGACATTGTCGCAGGCGGAACCATCGAACGGATCCCCTATAGTGAAGCCTGCTCGCTGGGCATGCCATGCACCTGGACCTCTTGCGATCGTGACGCGATCTATCGTTATTCCGAATCCGGCCTCTGGTACGACGCCATCGCCTGTCTTCTCGACCTCATAACATATGAGGGGGACAAACAGTCGTTGGAGCGAATGCTTCATCACCTCTTGAAACAGTCCGGAGTGAACCTGCCTACATAAGATCCTCTTCCTGCATTGCTTCAGCCCCGTTATCCAATCTGATACGCGGTGAATGAGATCCGATACAGGCGCTGTTCGCGAGGCGCCCCCGCGTAAAGACAACGGTTCTTGTCAGATCGCTCTCCCAATGCAGAATTTCTCAAAAGGTTTGGGAGAATCGGCGAACACTTTTTTCTCAGGCACGTACGGCACGGCTGTTGCTACTTCCAGGGGTGTATAGGGATTGTTGCATTCTTGAGGTAACCGGAAATATCTATTCAGTACAGAAAGGAGCCTGACATGGAACTCGTCATCAGTGGTCTCCTGATCGGAGTCAGTGGCATGTTGGCTCTCTTGATTGTTGCCGTATGGAAAGACGCCGCCCCGCAGCAGCCTGAAACACATCCGCCGCAGCGGTGAACTTCATGACACTGACCATATCCCTGCGCAACGGACTCGCGCATCGATATGACGCAGGCGCCGGGCCAAGCGCTCAACATCAGTGTTCGCGTGCAAAGGAGTGGCACCATGAATCGATTTATCTATCTGCGATCCCAGAAACGCCAACGTATGACCGTCAGCCTGCCGACCGAGCTCCTGGAACGCATGCGCGATGCCGCTTATTGGACATCGGGCACCACTATGGCCGGCCTCATTTCATCCGCGATCGAAGATCTCCTCCATAATCTGGAATCGCAGAATGGCCGACCTTTTTCGCCACGTCTTCAAGATTTGAAACCAGGTCGTCCGCGCGCAAATAAAACCAATCGGGCGCCTGTATCTGAAGACATACAGACTGTATCCAACTAGATACGTGCTTCGATCCGAGAGCTCCTCTCTCGACCTCGCTCCTTGCGTAGACGGCCGAAATCGCGTGAATCCCCCGATAATTCACGCGTCTGCTTTCCGCATACCGAGAATCCCATAAGCATGCATTTTGCGTGAGAGTACTTCTAATCATATGGTCCTCGTGCTTGTCTTCTGTCCAACCATGCCCGACACCGCCGGGCCGGGATCCACGGTATGCCATGCGCCCTCTGATGCACCCCCCCGGCACCGTCTCCTCCCCCCTATCTCCCTCTCCGCCGGCTAAGCGACACCCTGTGGCGGCAGGACCGACCAGGAATCGGTTACGACACTCTGCCCCTCCACTATGTGGTGGGCTCTTGATCTGCTGCTGTGCCATCGGCGCTCATGCTCAGGACGCATCGCCTCCCGCGACGACTCCAACAGCAGCGGCACCGGTCAGCGAAGAGCTCGAATTGCTCAAAGAGGAAGAAACCGTCAGCATCGCCACTCGCCATGAGCAACCCATCTCGCAAGCACCCTCCAACGTCTACGTCATCACCGACGAGGACATTCGGCACTCGGGCGCGACCGACATTCCCACTATTCTCCGCCGCGTACCCGGGCTGGATGTCATGCAGGTCACCGGTGCGGACTTCAATGTCAGCGCACGAGGCGACAATCAACTCTTCGCCAACAAAATTCTCGTGATGGTGGACGGTCGCTCGATCTACATCGACGGCCAGGGCCTCGTGTTCTGGAAATCTCTTCCGGTCACCCTTCCGGAGATTAAACGCATCGAGGTACTGAAAGGACCCGCCTCTGTTGTTTACGGCTTCAATGCCTTCGACGGGGTGATCAACATCATCACGAAGTCCGCTCAGGACATGAAGGGCACGACGTTGCAGTTCGGCGGCGGGGAACTCGGCACCATCTCCAGTTCCGCTGTCCAGGCTGGATCAGCGGGCAAACTTGACTACCGTCTCTCCATCGGCCATGACCAGAATCAACAATGGCGCAACCATGACGCACTCGCCTTCCGGTCGAACAAGTTCAACGTGCAGACGCAGTACAACTTCTCCGGTGACGCCACCTTGCGCGTTGCCGGAGGGTTCATCGATACCAATCGCTTCGACGGCCCCGTTTCAAACGTCCAGATTCCTCGTTCCCAATTCAATCAAGGATATACGGACGTGCATTACCAGTACCGCAATTTCTCCGTGCGCGGCTGGTGGCAGGGCAATGACATCCCCGTCGACTCCGCCACACATCCGCTTCTCTCGCAATTTGTCCGACAGGCGAACGCGACGGACGGGTCCAATGTGTCTTTCACCACGAACACCTATAACATAGAGGCACAACACAGCCTCGAATTCGTCTCGGCCAACCGGCTGAGTTATGGCGTCAATTATCGTTACAACACAGTCGACGGCAGTGCCGTCTCAGAATTAGGGCGAGAAGATCGTCTCGGGGTCCATCTCCAGGACGAGTGGAAGATACGTCCATCTCTCACCCTCGTGGCCGGAGTCCGCTACGACCTGCACACAAGAATCAACGGCACCTGGAGTCCGCGTGTCGCCCTCGTCTACAACCTAACGCCGGAGCATACATTTCGCGTCAGCGGATCTGTCGCCTACCGCCCCCCGACCCTATTCGAATCGAATCTTGATCTTCGCATCTTGCCGACCGTTCCACCGCTGTTCGCACCCATCCCGCTGTTTGGCTCACAGACACTCAATCCTGAGCAGATCATTTCCTACGAAGCGGGATACCAGGGCTGGTGGATGAAACACCGGCTCCGGACCAGGCTCGACCTCTTCTTCAATCACCTCTCCGACTTGATCAACTTCCAAACCGTCGGCACCGCGCGCACGCTCGTCAACGGCGGCGAGGCGGATATCTACGGAACCGAAGCAGGCTTGGAGTTCCTCGCCACTCGCTGGCTCAGCGGCTTTGCGAATGTGTCCTACCAGAAGATCGGACAAACCTTCACCGGCGTCTCACGGCGCGGCGGCCCGGACTGGAAAGCGAACGTGGGCCTCCGCGGCGACTGGGACAACGGCCTCAACGGAGAAATCGCAGTCCATTACGTTGCAAGCGCCACTTACCCCTTGATCGAATTTTTTACCGCGCTCGCACCGGTGCTTCCTAGCCCCACCAGTCCGACAGTCGATAGTTACACCCTGTTGAACCTGCGTGGCGGATACCGATTCTGGCATGACAAGGCTGAATTGGCCGTGGCCGTCTACAACGCGCTCAACGACAAACACAAGGAACATCCGCTGGGCGATACGCTCGGGAGCCGCGTGATGGGTTGGGTCACCTTGAGGTTTTAAATTGAACGTGACGTCTTTTGAATTGAACACAGCCTGGTATCCGTTGTCGGCAGTGCTGTTGCTCCTGTGCCTCAGCAGCGTTGCGGCTGCCGAACCGCCGCCGGTCATCGACGAGTCCATGACTTCCGCCGTCAGCAATGAACTGGAACTCTTGAAAGAAGAAGAAACCGTGAGTATTGCATCTCGTTATGAACAGCCGATTTCCCAGGCTCCGTCGAACGTGTATGTGATCACGGACGAAGATATCCGGCAATCCGGCGCTATTGATTTGCCGACTGTCCTTCGCCGCGTTCCGGGCCTGGAAATCATGCAGATGACAGGCGGCGACTTCAATGTGAGTGCCAGGGGAGGAAACCAGCCCTTCGCAAACAAGATGCTCGTCATGGTGGATGGACGATCCATCTACGGCGATGTCCAGGGGACCGTCTTCTGGAAATCCATTCCGGTCACCCTACCTGAAATTAGACGCATCGAAGTCCTCAAGGGTCCCGCCTCGGCCATGTATGGGTTCAATGCTTTCGACGGGGTCATCAACATCATCACCAAATCGCCTGAAGAGATGAAAGGCACGACCCTGCAATTCGGAGGAGGTGAACTCGGCACGATCAGCAGCGCCGCGGTCCATGCCGGGACCATCGGGAAGTTCGGTTACCGCCTCTCCATCGGTCGCGATCAGACACAACAGTGGCGGGATCGTGATGCTCTGGGGTTTCGGTCGAATAAGTTCAATGTACAAACCGAGTACGCCTTGTCGTCGACTTCCAAACTGCAGGTATCAGGCGGGCTGGTCGACACCAATCGGTACGACGGGCAGGTCGGGGAAGTCACCAGCAATTCGATCCGGCCATCGCTCGCTTACGCCAATGTCCTCTATGAGCAGGGCGCCTTTCTCATTCGAGCCTGGTGGTCAGGATACACGGACAACGCAACGATTACTCCCAACTCTCAATTGGTCGATCTCCTGAGCATTACCGACCGCAACGGACAATCGACCAATCCCTTCTCCGGGAATACCTATAACGTCGATGTGCAACATGCAACCAATCTGTGGGCGACTCACCGGCTGCTCTATGGCGCCACGTATCGCCACAACTCATTGTCGAGCACGACGATCGACCGGTTCAGTCGTGAAGACCGCCTGGGGCTCTTCATCCAGGATGAATGGCGCGCCGCATCTTCGCTGACGATCGTCGCCGGGCTGCGCTACGATCTCCACACACAAATCACCGGGACTTGGAGCCCGCGTGTGGCCATCCTCTACCAGCCCGTTGAGGGCCACACCTTTCACCTCTCCGGATCGGCTGCCTACCGGCCCCCGACCCTCTTCGAATCCCATCAGAACCAACGCGTGACCACGACCATTCCGACTGGTGTGCCGTTTCCGCCCTCAATCTCGTCGACGGTTCCGATCAGCGGCTCGACCCGGCTCGCCCCTGAACAGATCATTTCGTATGAGGCCGGCTATCAGGGCTGGTATTGGAAACATCGCTTGAGGGTGCGGGCGGACCTATTTTTCAACCATGTCTCCGATCTGATCGGCAGCCGAATCACCTCCGGCGGCGCTTCCGAATTCGTCAACGACCAGGGCTCTGCGGACATCTATGGCGGCGAGGCCGGAATTGAATTTCTCGCCAGCCGCTGGCTCAGCGGATTTGCCAACTATGCCTATGAGGAAATCGGCCAGTCGTTCAGCGGGACGGTCAAACGGGGTGCCCCGCGATCGAAAGTCAGCGCGGGTCTGAGAACCGAATGGGACAACGGCCTGAGCGGGGAAATCAGTTACTACTATGTCGGCGCAACCACGTATCCCATTGCACAAACCTTCACGACATTGGCGAGTATTCCGACGACCGGCGTCATCGCGCCGGGGGATCGCGTCGACAGTTACAACCTGCTCAATCTCCGCGTCGGATATCGATTCTGGCAACAGAAGGCCGCCGCCGGGTACATGCGCGACGCGGAAGTCGCCTTCTCGATCTTCAATGCACTGAACGACAAGCATCGGGAGCATCCGCTCGGCGACCGGATCGGCAGTCGGTCGATGGGATGGGTCACTGTGAGATTTTGACGGAATCATCGGCATGCTCAGAGCAAGGTTTCAGGCCATGAGAACTCCGGAGTGACAGCGAGGCCGCTATGACAGCCATTACACCCGGCCATTCGATCCTCGTCGTGGACGACGATCCAGACATCGCCCTCGGGCTACAAGACTTACTCGACCACGACGGCTATCAGGTAAACGTCGCCGGCACCTGTGCAGAAGCGCTCACGCAAGCGCATGAGCATCAGTACAATGCCGTCTTGCTGGATTTGGGCTTGCCGGACGGAGACGGCTCCTCGGTCCTGCGAACATTGCAAGAACAACAACCGCAGCTTCCGGTCATCATCCTCACGGCCTACACAAGCGCCGACCGTACCGTCGGTTCACTCACACAAGGCGCATTCGCCTACCTCACCAAACCCTATAACCGGGACGAATTGCGGGCCGTCCTGCGCCGGGCGATCGGCATCCAGGCGCTCGCCGCCAAAGCCGAGCACGCCGAACATGCGCTGAGCGAAAGCGAAGCACGATTTCGATCTCTGGTCGAGGCCGCCACCGACTCCATCGTGCTGGCGGACCACAACGGTCATATTCTCTCCTGGAATCAAGCCTCCTCCCGCTTGTTCGGGTATACCGATGACGAAGTCCGAGGGAAACCCCTGACCATGTTGATGCCGCAACGGTATCGCGTCGCTCACGAGCGAGGGCTCGCCCGCGTGAAGGACACCGGTCAGTCCCGCCTTATCGGTCGTCTGGTCGAGCTGGAGGGCCTGCGCAAGGACGGCAGCGAGTTCTCGATCGAGCTGTCGTTGGCCATGTGGAAAACCGATGTCGCCGTCTTTTTCAGCGGCATCATTCGCGACATTACTCAACGGCGCAAGGCAGAAGAGATTCTCGACCGCCTTCGCCATCTGCACGAAGTCATCCTCACGCAAGCAGGGGAAGGCATCTACGGACTGGATCGCGACGGCCTGACCACCTTCGTGAATCAGACCGCCGCTCAAGTGCTCGGATATGACCCATCCGAACTTATCGACCAATCGATGCACACACGGCTCCACCATTCCCGGCCGGACGGCAGCGCCTATCCGGCCGATCACTGCCCGATCTATGCGGCCCTTCACGACGGCGTAGTCCACCGTGTGCCGCGCGATGTCTTCTGGAGAAAGGACGGCACCAGTATACCGGTGGAATATGTGAGCACCCCGATCATTGAGAAGGGCACGGTGGCAGGGGCCGTGGTCGTCTTCCGCGACATCACTGAGCGACTGGAAGCCGAACTTGCCGTCGAAGAAAGCCAGGAGCGATTCCTCCAGCTGGCGGAGCACATCCGGGAAGTGTTCTGGATCACCGATCCGGCCAAGACCAGAGTGCTCTATATCAGTCCCGGGTACGAAGAAGTCTGGGGGCGTTCCTGCGAAAGCCTCTACGCGATGCCGGACTCGTGGATGGACGCCATCCATTCAGACGACCGGCTACGGGTCCGGGACGCGGCCATGAGCCGGCAAATTTCGGGAGCGTACAGTGAGGAATATCGCATCCTCCGCCCCGATGGATCGGTGCGATGGATCTGGGATCGCGCATTCCCGATTCGTGACGCGTCGGGGACGGTCTATCGCATCGCAGGCTTCGCGGAGGACGTGACGGAGCGCAAACGGGTTGAAGCGGCGCTGATCGAAAGCGAACGTCGGTATCGGGTCCTGTTCGACGACAATCCGTCCATGTATTTCATGGTGGACGCCGCAGGCATCGTCCTGTCGGTCAACCGCTTCGGCGCCGATCGTCTCGGATATGACGTCCCCGAACTACTCGGATCGTCCGTGTTGAACATTTTCCACCCCGACGATCAGGACGACGTACGCCGGAACCTTGCCGCCTGCCTTTCCGAAATGGGCCGGCCCAGAGGTTGGGAGTTTCGCAAGGTTCGGAAGGATGGCAGCGTCATCTGGGTGCGAGAAACCGCCCAGGCTGTGCTGAACGACCAACAGGCTCCGGTTGTGCTGATCGTGTGCGAAGACATCACCGCCATGAAAGAGGCGGAACTCGCCCTCCACGACAGCGAAGAATTTAAGAATCAAATCTTACGTAGCAGCGCCGACTGCATCAAAGTGTTGGACCTGGAAGGCCGGCTCCAATACATGAACGACGCCGGGCAGACGATTTTACATATCAGGGATCTCAATGCCTACCTCAATAGACCTTGGGTGGATCTTTGGGAGGGGGATGATCGGAATGCCGCCCTGGCTGCATTGGAAGCGGCCAAGGCCGGCGAGGTCGGAAAGTTCGTCGGCTTCTGCCCCACCACCGACGGAATCGCAAAGTGGTGGGATGTACAGGTCACCCCCATGCTCGACACGCGGGGCTATACCCGACGCCTCCTGGCTATTTCCCGTGATATCACCGACTACAGACAGGTTCAGGAATCGCTGCGCGCCAGCGAAGAGCGACTCGAATCGGTCATCCGCGGATCGAACGATGGATTCTGGGACGGCCATGTGCTTCCCGACCAGCCCTGGTACTCGCCGATGACGCCGGTCTGGTGGTCGCCGCGCGTGCGTGAGATGCTGGGATACAACGAGCAAGAATTTCCCGATATCCTCGACAGTTGGGCCTCCCGACTGCACCCGGATGATCGCGAAATCGTATTCGATCGGCTCACGGACTGCCTCAAAAATGGCAGCTCTCATTACGACGTCGACTACCGGTTGCTGACCAAGCAGGGTGACTACTGCTGGTTTCACGCGCGGGCCGAAGTGTTGGATCGGGATGCGCACGGGTATGCGCTCCGCATGGCCGGCTCGCTGCAATGCATCACGGAGCGCAAGCAGGCAGAAGCGCACCTACGCCTCAGCGAAGAACGGTTGCGCAGGGCCCTGACCGAATCGGAAGTCGGCATCTGGGATTGGGATCTGCAGTCCGACCGTCTCTACTGGTCACCTGACGTCGAGGTCTTGTTCGGTCTGACCCCCGGGTCTTTTCCCGGCACCTATGCCGCTTATATCGGCCTGATTTATGCGCTGGATCGCGGGTCGGTCCTGATGCAGATCGAACACAGTTTGCACGACCAGGCCACTCTCAACATCCGGCATCGCGTCGTGTGGACCGATCACAGCATCCATTGGCTGGCCTGGACCGGCCGTATTCATCGCAACGCCGACGGGGTCGCCACACGCGTCCTCGGTATCGTTCACGCGATAAAGGGTCACTCGGACACGTAGACAGGGGGCATTCGGCAATCGCTCACGGGGCCGGCTGGATCGACGAGGATGCAGACTGTGACGTTCCCATTCGTACAATCACCCTCCACCACGGGCTCCGCCGATCGGTTTCGACGGAGCCTGAGTTGCACCGTCATCGCCCTCGTCTGTCTACTCTTCAGTCCAGGGCTGGCCTCGGCCACGGACGTCGTCATTCTCAAGTCGTCGGACATCGCCGCCTATAACCAAGCCATCAGCGGCTTCAAAGCCGCCCTTCCAAACGACGTCGTGCTCGCCGAATATGATTTACAAGGTGATTTGGAGAAAGGACGGAAACTGGCCCGCAAGATCCGTGCAGCCGACCCGGCGCTGGTGTTCGCCGTCGGCTTGAAGGCGGCGAAGGCAGCACAACTCGAGATCGTCGACATTCCAGTGGTCTATGCCATGGTGCTGGATCCGGCCAAGTACGGGCTTAACGCCCCGAACATGACGGGCGTGCTCATGGAAATTCCAATGGAGCGGCAGCTCATCATGATTAAATCCCTGCTGCCTCGTCTCAAACACGTCGGGACCTTGTACGATCCATCCAAAACCGCGACGCTGATCGAAGACGCGCGGCGATTGCTCAAATCCAACGGGACGGAACTTGTCCCGATCCCGCTCAACAACGAGCGGGATGTGCCGGGCGCTCTGCGCACCTTGCTGCCGTCGATCGACGCATTGTGGCTCGTCCCGGATTCCACCGTACTGACCGATGAATCACTACGCTTTATCTTGAATACCGCATTGGAGGAACGCGTGCCGGTGGTCGGATTTTCCCGCGAGTTCGCCCGAAGCGGGGCCCTGCTGTGCCTGTCGGTCAACTATGGCGATATCGGACGACAAGCGGGGCAACTCACCCGCAAGATCCTGGACGGTCACCTCTCACTCCCCGCAAAACCTTTACACCCGGACCGTATCGAAATGAGTCTGAATCGTAAAACCGCCAAGTTCCTCGACATCGAGATCCCCAGAGACCTCGAGGAAAAGGCCGACGAGCTCTATTGATGAAAGGACCCACCGTGAAAGGCCCCGCGCACTACCTCACCTCACCCTCGTTGTACCCGAGCGGCCCGGGACGATTTATCAGTCTCAGGACGAAGTTCGTCGTATTTTTCAGCTTGATCATTATTCTGACCTGCTCGGGAATGAGTTGGTACTTCATTCACAGTAAACGCATCGCCATGACCGAACGAGTGCAAGATCTCGGAACTATTCTGGTCAAGAATCTCGCCCACAACGTACGATACGGCATCATCATCCAGGAACGAGTCATCCTGGAGCAGTTCATCGACGGTGTCATGGGAGTCGACGAGGTGGTCTATGCGCTGATCACCGGCGCAGACGGCCAGATCCTCGCCGCAAAGAGCAAAGGCAAACTCGACAGCCCGCTCGGGACCGTCCGATCGGCAGAACGACCTTTTTATCCGCGTCCTGACATTGCGGACGCGGTGATCAAGCATTCAGGCACGGAGCCGACCATCACGCGCCTCAGGCTCAGCGGTGCGAACACAATCCCTCTGCGGGAGAAGGACTCGACCCTTCCAATTTCGACATCGGGCATTCACGAAGAGACGTTCTACGATTTTGCCATCCCGGTGATGAAGCGCTCGGAATCCCGCCTGGAAGCGCTGGCGCTCCAGGAGGAAGAAACACGCAAAGCGGCGAACGCACCGACCACCCCTCAGGTCTTCGGCGTCGTCCAAATCGGCTTGACCGAGGTGCCGATGCAACGAGAACTGGCGAAAGTTCTGCGAAACTTTCTCCTGCTCACCCTCGGCATCATCACGGCCGGCATTCTCTGCACGAATCTGCTGGCCCGCCGGATCATCACTCCCTTGCGCCATCTCGCCGCAGGCGCACGCAAAGTCAGCGAGGGCGATCTTTCCACCTTTGTCGTTCCGACGACCCAGGACGAAGTCGGCCAACTGACGGCGCTGTTCAATTTGATGACCAAATCTCTTCAAGAACGCAATCAGGCCATCTCCGCCAACCTTGAAACCATCCGGCGACATGTCACGCAACTGACCACCTTGAATCAGTCCAGCACAGCCATCACCTCCACGCTCGACCTTGACCGGCTCCTCTCAATTGTATTGCAGCTGCTCAGTGAAAATTTGGGATTCGCCCGGATGGTCCTGTTTTTATGGGATAGCGAGCGAGGCATCGCGACGGTGGGGCAAATGCTGGGCATGCCCCCGGAAGTGGAAGAAGCCGCTCGGCGGCTTGAGATTCCCGTGTGCGAAGACGGCGGGTTTGCCGCCGAACTTCTGATACGTGGCAAGCCCCTGTTCGTTCCGAGCATTGAGCCGGTCGCCGATCGCATCTCCCCCGCAGTGCTTCCCTGGCTTCGTCAGGTGGGAATCTCCTCCTTCGTCGCTGCGCCTCTTCGGAGTCAACAGCGGATTCTCGGCTACCTGGGCGCCGACCGAGGCACCCATCCCTGCAGCCAGGAAGATCTCGATCTTCTGGTCACCATTGCCAGTCACGTGGCGGTTGCCGTGGACAATGCGCGCGCTTATACCGAACTGGCCACGTTGACGGACCATCTCGAACGACGCGTTCAGGAACGAACGCATGAATTGCAAGCGGTGAACGAGCGCCTGCAGGAGCACGACCAACGGCGCTCGAAATTTGTGTCGGTCGCGTCGCATGAATTACGCACGCCGATGACCTCCATCAAAGGTTTCGTCGAGAACATGCTGGACGGCCTCACCGGTCAACTCTCAGAGCGGCAAGAGCACTATCTCCAGCGGGTGAAACACAATGTGGATCGACTCACACGAATCATCAATCAACTGCTGGACTGGTCTCGCCTGGATGTCGGCCGGATCGAGATCAAGCCCGAATCACTGCACATCGATGAGTTCGTCCGGGATGTGGTGGAGAGCTTTCAGACACTCGCCGCCGAAAAATCCATCGTCCTCGAAGTCCTGTCCTGCGAACAACCGATCACCGTGCGTGCCGACCGCGACAAGCTGGAGCAAATTCTTTGGAATCTGGTCGGCAACGCCATCAAATTCACTCCACCTTCAGGACATGTCTCAGTGAGCTGCAGCATCTGCGACGCGAGGTACGCCCAGATTACGGTGGCCGACACCGGCTGCGGAATTGCCCCCGACGAGTTACCCCATGTCTTTAATGAGTTCTCCAAGGTCGAATCAGCCATGCCCTCTTCACAAGGGGCGCAACTCGGGCTCTTCATCACGAAGAGTCTGGTGGCCCTGCACGGCGGACAGATGTGTGTGGAAAGCCGGCTCGGTGTCGGAACTCAGTTCTACTTCACCTTGCCTCTCGACAACTCACCCGCATCGACGCCGTAGCAGGCTATGTGGTAGTGCGACAGCGTCCCCTCGGCTGTATCCGATCCGATAAACCCCGCATTTATTTGAACACTCGCAGGCAGCGCCACACGGCGCACACGGCTTCCCTCTCTCGCTGTTCCTCACAGAATCAATGGGTTCCCGCTCTGTTGGCTCACGCTTCATCGGCGCACCGGCGGCATAGGTATTGCGCTCACAGCAAATCGTGAAGACTTCTCACAATCCGGAACAGTCGCACCATGCGCCCTCCCATTCTCATAGTCGATGACGATCCGGATATCCGGGAATCTCTCACGGACATGTTAGGTCACGAGGGATACCTCGTACACAGCGCCGCCTCCGGAACCGACGCCCTTCAACAAGCCAAACAGACGCGCTACGACGCAGCGCTCCTCGACATCCAATTGCCCGACCTCAACGGACTCTCGGTCTTGAAAGTGCTCATGGAATTAGATGCGAGTCTCCCCGTCATCATCCTGACCGGAAACGTCACGCCTGAAAACACGATCGGCTCTCTGGCCAAAGGGGCCTTCGCGTATCTGACCAAGCCCTATAATTCCCAAGAACTCAAAGCCATCCTTCGCCGGGCCGTCTCGGTGAAAGGGCTGGCCGTCCTGGCCGAGCATGTAGAGGAGGCGCTGCAGGCCAGCGAAGAACGCTTCCGGGCGTTGGTGGAGTCGGCGACCGACGCCATGGTGCTCGCCGACCAGAGCGGCCTCATCATCTGGTGGAACGGCGCCGCCGAGCGAATGTTCGGTCACACCAAAGAAGAGGCCCTCGGGCGCCCGCTGACCATCATGATGCCGGAACGGTTTCGCGCCGCGCACGCGGCCGGCGTCACACGTCTCGCCCAGGGTGGAACAGCCACGATCATCGGGCATACCATCGAAATGGTCGGCTTGACAAAAACCGGAGACGAATTCCCGATTGAGCTCTCGCTGGCATCCTGGCGTGCGAGTGAAGGGATGTTTTTCAGCGGCATCATTCGCAATATTGCGCGGCGCAAACGCGCCGAAGAGTCTGTCGTCAGGTTGAGCCATCAGAACGCGCTGATTCTCGACAGCGCCGGGGAAGGCATCTTCGGACTAGACCCGCAAGGATGCGCCACCTTCGTGAACGCAACTGCGGCGCGGATGCTCGGATGGAGCGCGGCAGAACTGATCGGCAAGCCGTTGGCACCGCTCTTTTATCGAATCGGCAACGACAATGCGCTGTACGCCTCAGACCCTTTCTGTCTCCGCGCAGCGCTTCATGACGGCGCCATTCACCGCATCCAAAACGAGACCTTCGCCAGGAAGGACGGCTCGCTGTTTCCCGTCCAATACGTCACCAGTCCCATCCGTGAGCGAGACCGGCCGGTCAGCGCAGTCGTGGTCTTCCAGGACATCAGCGCTCGCAAACAGCAGGAGGGCCTACAGCAGGCACAACTCTCCGTCAGCCATATCCTCGCGCAAGCCGGCACCGTCGAAGAAGCCATCCCGCAACTTCTCCACGTCGCAGGCACAATGGGTGCGTGGGATATGGCGCTCTTGTGGCAATGCGGGCCAATGGGAGACAAGCTGACTTGTCAGGGAGGCTGGATCCGTCCCTCACATCGATGGGATGAATTTCTCTCGGTCTGTCGCAACAGTGAGTTCCCGCCGGGGATGGATTTCCCTGGCATCGCCTGGGCCTCAAAACTTCCGCTCTGGATATCGGACGTCCTGGCGGATTCCCGATTCACCCGCGCACCGACCGCCTCTCGCCTGGGTATTCAGGGGGCCTGCATCGTCCCCATCCGGACCGGCAGCATCATCCACGGAGTGCTTGAGTTGTATACCGAACAGCGGCGGGCCTCCGACAGCCACTTGATTCAGATCCTCGCCGACACGGGCATGAAGATCGGACAGTTCATCGATCGCACAGGAGCCGCGCAGGCATTGCGTGCGGCGCATCACATGACTCAGAGCCTGCTGGCCAGTCTGCCCGGCGCCATTTTCCTGTGCGGAAGCGACTGGCACGTTCAGTATGCCAATGCGTTGGCCCATCAGTATTTTGCGCCTCCCGGCGAATCGCTGATCGGCCGTCCGCTGTGCGAATGTCTTTCCCTCAGCGAGCCCGCGCTCCAACAGCTGATGGTGGAATGGAACACGCACAGGGCAGACTCGCCTCATCGGCTCTCTGAACGTGAGTGCGAAGTCGCCGCACGGTTGTATCGCTATCGGTTTTTTCCGGTCTCGACCCCGGAATCCCCGCAGTACCAAGTGGGCATCCTGTTGTGGGATATCACCGACGACAAACAACTCCAGGATGAACTGATCCAGGCTGAAAAACTCTCCAGCCTTGGCACCATGGTGTCTGGTATGGCGCACGAAATCAACAACCCGGCCCAGGCTATCCTCAGCATGGCCGAGTTGATCCAGGATGAGGACGATCCGGACACGATAAAACAGTTTGCCGCCGATATTGTGGGCTACGCCCGTCACGTCTCCACCGTTGTGCGGGATTTCTCCGGCTATGCCCGCGCGGCCGGCAGGGATGGAGCGACGGAAATCGATGTGGCAGAACGTTTGCTCGAAGCGGTCAAGATGGTCCGGCGAGGGCCTCATTTCGGCCACGTGGAGATCGCCACACAGTTCGAAGCCCCTGTGTTTCTTCGCGCGCGAAAGGGAGAAGTCGATCAGGTGTTTGTCAACTTGATCGGCAACGCTATCCAGGCCATGGAGGGGATCGGCTGCTTGACGTTAGCGACCGGTCTGGACGGCAGATGGATCCAGGTGACCATTGCCGATACCGGTCCGGGCATCCCGGATTCCATCCGCCCGAGGATTTTCGATCCGTTCTTCACCACCAAAACAGCTGGCAAAGGGACGGGACTCGGACTCAGCATCGTGCACAAGATCGTGACCAAATATGCCGGAACCATCACGGTGGACAGCACCGAAGGCGGAGGCACCACCTTCCGGTTACGGTTTCCGGCACTCGTTCAGTAAGAGAAACCGTCACGATGAGGGTATGATTCGATTGTAGCCTGACGAGAAGAGCCTCGCGAGGAGTCAGCCGGCAAACTTGAAACCGCGACAGATATCAGGACTGTGAGCGAGGAGCGTACGCCCGCTTAAATACCGAGCGCAATCCGAAATAGGCGAAGGAATCTTTCAGGTTGGAGTACAGGCGCTTGAACGCGCCCATGTCGGGATTCGTCACATACTCCATGGTCAGTACGATCCGCTCTTCCTGCTCTCCGAGCGGCGTGACGGCATGCCAGAGTTTGTCGCCATTGAAGATCACCAGATCGCCTGGCGCAGTCGCCAATTCACGGTGCACCGGTTGTTTCCCCGGCACATCTTTGAAAAGATCGCAGACTAAGCGGCACTGCTTGGACTGATCGAGTAAGCCCATCAGAATGGTGTACCGGGCGCCTTTGTAGTAGGACGTATCGTAGTGATACCCGATGTGATCGCCGGCTTCCGTGTAGTAATAGAGCGCACAGGAATGGGGATCGTTGTCGGGACACAGCAGCAAATTCACCTTGGTCAACCGATTGAGCATCGCCCGGAAGGCGTCCGAGCGATACAGGTCGATGAACTGCGGCGCTTTCTCCATCACGGCATAATAGCCGACACTGCCGCCCTTCTTATGCCCGGGAATATAATTGCGGTTCAACCCTGACTTGAGCATCTGGGCTTGCTGAGCCAGGGTGGCCTCCACAAAATCGCGCGGCAAAAACTCTGGGATATACAGGAATTCGTTCTGATCCCAATATTCCCGCTCAAGCCGGTCAAGATCCAGCGCCGCAATCGCCCGCTCCACCGCCTCGGTCACGCTGCTTGTACAGGTTGGGCTCATACCTTCGCCTTTCGTGAAGCGTCGTTCGTATCTCGTCCGGAGAACGAGCGTATGGCGCATAGCTGGTAGCAGCAGTCGGCGAAGCAGAGCGAATGGCCAATAGCCGACGACAGGGAGTCCGAAATCAGAGGCGCAGAGCTTCTCATACCATCCTCAGCCATATGCTATAAGCCATGAGCTATACGCTCCGATCTCTCACGAGATACGCTTCACGATTCACGCGTCACGGATGTCGAGAGCTAGGGTCTGCTCAGCACCGGCGCCCGCACGATTTCTACATCGGCCGGGGCCTTGAAATCAAATAGGTCGTCCTTCAGTCCGCTGTTCGGCTTCAACTCTGAAAACTCAAAGGTCGCGATATTGCCGCTGACCTCATGCAGGGCGATCGTCTTGAGGAAGTACGTCTTCGGCTGTACTTCGATCACAATCTTCTGAATCGCGCGCTCCGGTTCGGCCCGTCCCTGCTTCGGAGTCAAAGAGACCAGCAGAATGCCCCCTGCGCCACGGTCCTTGTTCGCCGTGGGTTCGATGTCGAACTCTTCATCCAGTTTGGCCACCCCTTGCAGCAATTGCAGCGGCGCCTGGGAAGCGGCCATATAGGTGAGCTTGCCCACCAGCACCTGCTTGTGCTCCGGCACATACATTTTGACGTCGTCTTTGTTGACGTAAATTTCTTCCGTAGCCGGTTCGATATAATCCCATCGGAGACGCCCGGGCTTCTTGATATAGAAATGTCCGGTCGAAATCACGGGCGTCGAAAATCCTTCGATCCTGGTTTTTTGCGTGAACGAGGCCTGCAAGTCCTTGGTCTTTTCATAGCGGGTCTGGATCTTCTTCACGACCTCTTGGACCTCCTGCAGAGACTGGAGGTCCACCGCCGGCTCATCGGGCTTCACCGGTTGAGCCACTGCCGGAATTCCACTCATGAGCAGCACCGCAACGATTAAGAATATCCGCATCATGCCTCATCTCCACCGACCGGCCCACGACGGCCGAGGACCTCTCGACGCCCGTCCCGGCCTGCTGCTCCGACCACACCTTCCGCTTCCATCTGTTCGATCATACGGGCCGCCCGGGGATACCCGACGCGGAGACGCCGTTGAATCAGGGAAGCAGAAGCCTGGCCGGTGGACAATACCAGATCCTTGGCCTGTTCGTAGACTTCGTCCTTGGCTTGCTCCTCTTCCGCCTCTTCGATCTTGAGCGATTGGAGTTCCCGGCAGTACGAGGGCAACGCCTGCTTCTTGACGAATTCGACCACCCGCCGCACATCATCGTCCGACACATACGACCCGTGAATCCGCATCAGCTTCCCGGTCCCCGAGGCGAGATACAACATATCGCCGCGACCAAGCAGCGCCTCGGCGCCGTTGGCATCCAGAATCGTGCGCGAGTCGGTCTTGGACGAGACTTGAAACGCGATACGCGCCGGGAAATTGGCCTTGATGAGGCCGGTCAACACATCGACCGATGGCCTTTGGGTCGCCAACACGAGGTGAATCCCGGAAGCGCGCGCCATCTGGGCCAGACGCGCAATCTTGTCCTCCACATCTTTCGGGGCTACCATCATCAAGTCCGCCAGCTCGTCGATCATGACCATGATGTAGGGCAGGGGCTCCGGCGGACTCGGCTTGACCGAATCAGTCGGCCCATTGTCGCCGGCGGGCTCCGCATCTTCTCCCTTGGAGAGACGCTCCTCTTCGGACAGAAACGTCAGTTCGACCTGCTCAGGCTTGCCGGATTGCCAGACATCCGACACGGCCCCTTGCACCTCGGAAATCCGTCGGTTGTAGGCATCGATGCTCCGCACCCCCGCATCAGCCAGCAGCTTGTAGCGCCGCTCCATTTCCTGGACCACCCACCCCAACCCGCGCGCCGCCGATTTGGGATCGGTAATGACGGGACGAAGCAAATGCGGAATGCCATCGTAACTTTGGAACTCCAGCATTTTCGGATCGATGAGCAGCAGTTTTACTTCGTCCGGACGGGCGTTGAACAGAATGCTCAACAACATCGTGTTCAACCCCACGCTCTTGCCGGCTCCGGTCGCGCCGGCAACCAGCAGGTGAGGCATCGTTCTCAGGTCCGCACAGACCGCACCGCCGAAGATATCTTTCCCGAGCGCGAGCCCCAATTTGGAGCGTGAGCGCGAAAAGGCGTCGCTGGTGACGACTTCCTTCATGGACACCATTTCGCGATGAGGATTCGGCACTTCAATCCCGACGACCGACTTCCCGGGCAACGGCGCCACGATACGCAAGCTGATGGCTTTGAGTGCCAGGGCCAGGTCATCGGCAAGGTTGACGATGCGCGCGACCTTCGTCCCCGGCGCGGGCTCGAACTCGTACATCGTCACGACCGGACCCGGTCGCACCTCCGTCACCCGCCCTTCGATCGCAAAACTCTTCAGCGCCTTGGTCAGGATTTCGGATTGCAGTTTCAACTCATCGTCGCTGAGACGGGCAAGCGGGCCGGAGGGATCGCTCAGCAGTTCCTGGGGATCAGGCAGGACATAGCCGTCAGATACGGAGGGACTGGTCGCAACTGCTGCTGCCGGCTCGTCCGCCGACACCGCGCGTTTTTCGACCTTCATCGGGGGCTGAATCTTAGGGGGAATGACGGGAACGGGAATCTGCTCCACCGCTTCAGCCACCACCTGCACTTCGCGGTCAAAGTCCTGTTCCTCAACCTCGCGCGAAGCTCGCGACTTCTTCTCACGGACTCGCTTGGGTTGCGCCTCCTCCTGCTTCGTCGGCCACTCCGGAACCAGCCCGGCCATCCGCTCGCGCGCGGCCGCCCACCAGTCGGGAACCCGCTGCAGCAGCGCCGTCAGCGACAGCGGCACCGTAAACAGGAGCGCCACCATCAAGCCGGCGAGGATCACGATATGCGCGCCGGTCGTGGCAAAGTAACTTCGGACCCCGTCGGCCAACACCTGCCCGATAATCCCGCCGGCCAGACCTCGATTGACCCAGCCGCTGGAAATCGTGGGCACCGCCGTCACTTCCAAATGCAGCAGGGCACTCAAGAACACCATGGCCGCCAGACCGCTGCCGGCGTTTCTGATTCGCATAGTGAGCGGGATCGGCGTGAAGCAACGCGCGCCGAGCAGTCCGAGAAGAATGGGAAAGAGGTAGGCGGCGCCGCCGACCATGAAAAAACAAGCGGCCGCCGACAGCGCGCCCACCGACCCGATCATGTTTTTGGGCTGATTGCCGGCTGCTCCGGATGCCGCAATCGATTTGGCGTCGCCGGGAACGAACGACACCAGACTGAGCAGGATCAGGAGACCGGCTGCGATCAGGAGAACCCCGATCACTTCGCGCTTCACATGAGAGGAACGGGAAGGGGCTGAGCGGGCGTCACCGCGCTTTGCCGTGGTGGATACACCCATGCGGCGGATCGTAGCACAGGGAAAACGCCTTTTCAAACAAACGGGGAATGTTGCGCAAGCCGATGAAGCCGCGCTTACTCACGCTCACAGGGACCGGAGTCAGACCGGATCGCGATCGAACGCGCGCGCAAGTGTGCGGTAGTCGTCGAGCGTGAGCATCTCCGCTCGAGCTTGCGGCGGCACGCCGGCTTCCGCAGTGGCCCGCGCAATCTGCTCGGAAGGATAGCCTTCATCACGCAGGGAATTCACCAGCGTCTTGCGGCGATGGGCGAACGACGCGCGCACCAGCCGCCGGAACCGTTCGTGCCGGACCGGCTCGAACCCTTCCTGCGTGTTGATCCGAAGATGCACCACCGCCGATCCGACAGTCGGACGGGGACGGAAACAATTCGCAGATACACGAAAGGCCAGTTCCACCTCGGCCGCCTCCTGGGTCAATACCGACAGCACCCCGTAGTCCTCGCTGTTCGGCTTGGCCGCCAGCCTGAGCGCCACTTCCGTCTGCAGCATAAGTACCAGACGATCGAGGCGGGCACGCGCATCGAGCAGCGCGAAGAGAATCGGCGTAGAGACGTAATAGGGAAGATTCGCCACCACCACCGTACGCAGCGGCAAGGTCTCGAAGGGAAAGGCGAGGGCGTCCCCGATCCGAAGGTCCAGGTTTCGGCAATGCCCCAGACTTTCCTGCAGATGAGGCTGCAACTGTGGATCGATCTCAACGGCAATGACGCGTCCCGCTTCGGCACACAAACCGGCGGTCAGGGCCCCACGCCCCGGTCCGATCTCCAAGACAGTGTCCTCCGGGCCAAGCGCCGCTAGGGACACGATCTTGCGGATAATGTTCGGGTCGATGAGAAAATTCTGACCGAGTCGTTTCAGGGCTGGAGGGAAGGAGGGAGCCATCATCTCGCACAGCTTTCTAGCAGGATGCGGAAAAACTCATTTTTTGCATCATACGTCGCGATCAGCTCACCTGCCGTGTCGGCGGCAGAATCACCGCAGGATGCGCAAAAAGGCCGTCCAGCAAGGCCGCAGCGAGCGAGGAAGCGAATCGTACTCGGGCCGTACGGTGAGCTTCTGAGCGATGCGAGAACGCCGCGGGCGGACTTTTTCCGCATCCTGCTAACCGGCGGCCGGAGGGGCCGCGGCCCGAATGCGTTTGGCAAGCGTCACGAGGTAGGAGCGATAACTTTCCACCTCGTCGGTGAACTCTTCGATCAAATCGTTGGTGAACGCCATACCGGGCTTTTTTCGCGCCAACTCATCGGCCGCACTCTGTCCGGCATGCTGCTGGAGCAGGGCCACCGTGCGGATCTTCCACTGCCCCATGCGTTCAGTGCCCAAGGTGGTGTTGAAATCCTGAATGGTCCTTGTCGCGATCGCATCCAATTCCTTCACCTGCTGATCGATCATCGTCGCCGCGGAAAGTCCTGTCTCTGCCATGGACGTATTCCCCTTCTTTCCTATCGGGACGTTTTGGTAACCGGTGACCAGGATTCGGCCAGGCGGGCCGCCACCTTCACGGCCTCCAGCAGGCTCCCATGCTCGGCAACCCCTTTTCCGGCGATGTCATAGGCCGTTCCATGATCCACTGAGGTCCGGATAATCGGGAGCCCGACGGTCAAGTTCACGCAGGTGCCGAACGCGACCAGCTTCAGAGGAATAAGCCCCTGATCATGATACATCGCCACCACACCATCGTAGTCGCCGCGGGCGGCCTTCCCGAACAGGGTATCGGCTGGAAGCGGATCGCTGGCCTTGATACCCGCCGCCCTGGCCAGTTTGACGGCCGGTGCGATGCTGGTCGACTCCTCGTTGCCGAACAGACCATGCTCTCCAGCGTGGGGATTCAACGCCGCCACGCCGATTCTGGGACGCGCAATGCCGAAATACTTCGTCAACCCGAGATGTGCGAGGCGGATGGCCTTGCTGATCCGTTCCGTGGTCAGCAGCGGGGACAGGGCATTGATCGCCACATGGGTGGTGGTGAACATGATTTTGAGCGGCCCGCCGACAATCATCATCCCGAACTCTGTGGTCTTGGTCAGATCTGCCAGCAGTTCCGTGTGTCCCGGGTAGTGAAAACCGGCCATGTTCATGGCTTCTTTATTGATGGGAGCCGTGACGATCCCACCCAGGCTCCCCGCCTGCGCCAGCTTCACCGCTTCCTTGATGAATGCGATGGAGGCTGCACCGGTCACCGCGGTAGCGGCACCCATGCGAAATTTCGGCAACGGACTTTCCAGCGGGTCTGCCACGGCCACCTGCCCCGCCTTCAACCGCTGGCCGTTCGCCGGATTGAAGTCCACCACCTGCAAGGGCAATTTCAACCAGGCGATCGTCCGTTCCATGACCTGACGGGAGCCGACGACAACAGGAGTGCAGAGACGCGTCAGAGCCCTATCGGCCAAGGCCTTGGCGATGACTTCCGGTCCGATGCCGGCCGGATCTCCCATTGTGAGACCTAGGACAGGACGCGCTGTTTTGGTCGTGCGTTTAGGAGCCATGTGCATACAAGAACAGTGTGTACCCAAGGTACAGCAGCGCGCTACCGCTGAGCAACCAGGGCCGCCAGTGTCCGGACCAGACTGCCTGCA
>Ga0075163_10000823_pt1 | contig 41077 bp, 22 predicted proteins | sample JI1023141ADNA_FD_71478 | JGI IMG/M metagenome (GOLD analysis project Ga0075163, IMG submission 71478) | Wastewater effluent complex algal communities from Wisconsin, to seasonally profile nutrient transformation and Carbon sequestration -... | ecosystem: Engineered > WWTP > Effluent > Algae...
TCATCAAAATTATCAGCAAGTTGTTTATTTTTTTTGTCAAGCTCTTCAGTTCTCTCAATAACTTTAGTTTCCAACACTTTATTTTGTTTTTCTAATAGCTGAAGACTGTAATTATAATAACTATAGCCTGCTCCTGATATGGCCACCGATAAAATTATAAAATATCCAATATAAGCCCACCAAGTGTACCAAAGTGCTGGTTTAATTTTGAAAGTTATAAAAGTAGGCCCAGTTATATTTCCTAGGTAATCCTTTGCCCAAACCTTAAAAATATAGCTTCCATTACTAAGATTTGTATAAGTCTTTTTATAATCTGATGACCATTTAGATTGTTGCTCATCAAAACCTACTAGCTGTGTTTTGTAAAGTGTTTTATGTTCTCCAATAAGGTTAAGCAAGGCATATTCAAACACTATATTGTTTTGATTATAAAGAAGTACTTCATTTTCAATAATCTTTTTTTCACTTCCCATAAGTGACGCTGATTCAATATAAAGAGGTTTTGGTAATAGAGTTTGTTCTTTTTGGGATGGGTCAATTATAACTATTCCTTCAACCGTTCCTGCCCAAATACGCTCTTTACTATCTATCATATAAGCGCCATTAGGATTAAATTGATTGCTTAATAAACCGTCTTCTATAGTAAGTGTATAAACAGAATATTCTGAAGGATCTTCTACTGTAGGTGATTGTTTAGTTAATCGGGCTACACCTTTATTAGTAAAAAAATAGATTCTATGTCTATTATCTTCAAGAATTTGATAGATTATATTGTTTGGTAGAGCGGGTTTAGTACTATCAGAAAAGATTTCCCATTTACTAGAAGGATCACTTAAATTAAGCCTGCAAACACCACTATCAGTTCCAACCCAAAGAGTTTGGCTACCATTTTCTTCTTTGCTCTCATGTAAACTCTTTATAACATTACTAGGCAAACCTGACTTAGTATTAAGTATAGACAATTTTCCATCTTCAAGCTTGACTAACCCATTATCAGTACCAACCCAAAGAATTGAGCTTCCATTAGAATTTTTAGTCTCAAGTAGGCTAGTTATAGTACTAGACAAAGCAGGATCATTACTAAATTTAGACAACATCCCATCTTCAAGCTTAGCTAATCCATTATCAGTACCAACCCAAAGAATTGAATGTCCATTAGTTGTTTTGCTTTCAAGTAAGTTATAGACAGGATTAAAAAGAAAGTCAGCACTAAATTTAGTATTAAATACAGACCATTTTCCATTTTCAAACTTGGCTAATCCATTAACAGTACCTGCCCAGATAATAGAACTTCCATCAAAAGCTTTGGTTTCAAGTAATTTAAATACAATATTACTAGGTAAACCTGATTTAGTATCAAATATAGTCCATTCTTCATTTTCAAGCTTAGCTAAACCGCTCTTAGTACCAACCCAAATAATTGAACTTCCATTAGATTTCTTAGTCTCAAGTAAACTAAAAAGAGTATTATTAGGTAAGCCTACTTTTGTATCAAAAGTTCTTAATAGTTCATTTTCAAGCCTAACTAAACCGCTCTCAGTACCAACCCAAAGAATTGAACTTCCATTAGGTGCAACCATTTCCAATAAACTAAATATATATTTATTAAGTAAGTCAGACTTATCAAACTTACTTCCTAGTGCTGTAAATTTTCCATGTTCAAGCTTAACTAACCCCTGTTCAGTACCAACCCAAAGAATATCACTTCCATCTACTGATTTTGTTTTAAGCAAACATTCGATCAAATTACTAGGCAAACCGGATTTAGTATCAAACACAGTCCACTTATTATTTTCAAACTTTAACAAACCAGAGCCTGTTGCAGCCCAAAGAATTGAGCTTCCATCTACTGATTTTGTTTCTAATAAATTGCGAACTATAAGCCTAGGAGAAATAGAAGAAATAGAACTAGTATCAATTTTTATCCATTTATCATCTTCAAACTTTAACAACTCATTTTCAGTATTGACCCAAATAATAGAGTTTCCATCTACTGATTTTGTTTCCAATAAATTAAAAGCTATAAGCCTAGAAGAAATAGAGCTAGTATCAACTTTTTTCCATACCCCGCCTTCAAGTTTGACTAATCCGCCTCCAGTACCAACCCAAAGATTTGAGCTTCCATTTAAGGATTTTGTTTCTAGTAAGCTTGTTATCTGGTTATCATAGCTATCATTATGATTATTAGGTAAACCAGACCTAGTATCAATAGTAGTCCATTTTCCATCTTTGAATTGGCATAAACCATTTCTCACAGTACCAAACCATACACTACCATCAGCAGTAGCTAATATAGATTGAACATCATCTGAAGATATTTTATTTGGTAAAGTTTCATTAGTCCATTTATGGCCATTGTAATAAACTATTCCACCTCTTGTAACTACCCAAAGATAACCCTTACTATCAATAGCTAATAATGAAATCGTATTTTGTGGTAAGCCGTCTTTATCCTTAAAGATAGTCATAGCAGGCCGCCCTAAGTTTGTAATATCCATATCTTGAGGGCTTTGGGTTGTAGATACAGCAAAACTATAACTAGGAAAAAGTAAGAATATATATAGTAGAGTTATAAAAATTCCGATGTAGTTATTCATTGTCATTTATACCCATAAGATATTTAGGACTTAGGATTTAGGATTTAATTTGGGTAGTAAATGATTTTAACAACAAAGGGGATATTTGTTGCATAGAAATTTTTGGGAAATAAAAAGAGGGAGAAATCTAATAAACTTAATTTGTACTAGAAATAGGTGATTTAGCTCGTTTAGCTAACCATTGTTTAAGCCTATGATAAGCAAGTGAAAATCCTGTCCAAACTAAAACACTACCTCCTATTGCAGCAAGAAAAATAATTATTTGCCCAACTAATCCTAAAACTTCACCAGTATGGACAGGATGCGCCAAAGAATTTAGTTTACGGCCAAGGTTAACGTTTGTATAAGGTTCCCAGCTAATAACCTCTGCTGTTTTTTGATCAAGTGATAACTGTGAATTTTCCCAATAATTTCCCTCATTAATAGAAACTCTTACAGGAGTTTTATTATTAGTTGGAAAACGTAAGTTTATAACTTTCCAGTTAGAAGGAGCCTGTTTTTCTGCTTTTATATAAAAACTATCTAGATTATTAAGTACTTCTATAGGAACTTCTTGTTCTGTTGGCGGCTTTTGCTGGGTTTGATTATTAGTTGTAGCAGGTTTTTCACCACTAGGGTTATTACTAGCATTTTGTCCAGGCTCTATTTTAGGTTTTTTATTTTCATTAGCTTTTGCTTGTTCATTGCCTGCTGGTTTTGGCTTTTCAGTTCCAGTAACTGTATAAAGCAGGTTGCTAGCCCATTGAAAACCCATAATTGTTCCTGTAATAGTTATAACAACAACTATAGATGAAGCCCAAAACCCAATGGCATTATGCCAATTAAAATTTCTTGCATGTCCTTTTAGTTTGGGTCTAAATATAGTTATTGCTTTTAGTTGCTGACTTGTCCAACCTTTAGGCATCCAAATAAAAAGACCTGACAAGGCAAGAAAGAAAAAACAAATACTAACAATACCAGTAATAATTTTACCAGTATCACGGTTTTTACCTTCTAAGGCTAGCCAGCGATGTAATTCTGTTGTAAATCGGAAAAAAGATCTTAAATTTTTTGCTCCTTCACCTAATAACTCTCCTGTATAAGGATTAACAAATAAAACTCCATCTCGTCCTAAGTTAAACACTACAGCAGAAGTTTGTTTAGAACGAACTATAAAACCTGAAGGCTTAGCATTTGGCCGGGATTCTTTTACTTTTGCTATAAGTGCTTGAATACTTAATCGTTGAGCACCTACTGGTACTACTACAGTGTTAGTTCCACGTTCAGCAAAATCCACAATTTGTTTTTCAAAAGCAATCAAAGAGCCTGTTATAGAACTAAATAAAATAAATAAGCCTGCGATTATACCTACAGGTAAATGACACCAAAAAATAATTTTTCTTAGCAATTTCATTTATAAAAGCTCCTTGAACCACTTAGCTTAAACATCTGCCCAACTTCGCAATAGATTATGATAAACCCCTGTTAGTTGCACTACAGATTTATGTTCAGGTATATCTTTATTAAGCTGTTGAATAGCTAGATCTAAATCAAAAAGTATAGTTCGCTTGCCATCATCACGCACCATGCTTTGTATCCAGAAAAATGATGCTATTCGTGCTCCTTTTGTTACTGGGGTAACGTGATGTAGGCTTGATGATGGATAAAGAATCATATGGCCAGCAGGTAATTTAACTTTATGAACTCCAAAAGTATCTTCTACAACTAATTCCCCTCCTTCATACTCTTCAGGACTAGCAAGAAATAACGTAGCTGAAAGATCTGTGCGAATATAATGTGCTGTGCCTGTTACTTGACGAATAGCATTATCAACATGGTTTCCAAATGATTGACCCCCTTGATAACGGTTAAATAACGGCGGAAAGACTTTTGCAGGCAGTGCAGCAGAAATAAACAAAGCGTTTTTACCTAAAGATGAAAGTATCATTTCGCCTAGCTGCTTTGCTACACGATGGCCTTCTGGAATTTGTTGATTATTTTTTGTACGAGCAGATTGATGGCCTGCTGTAACTCGGCCATCAACCCATTCTGCTTTAGATAAAAGTTTTTTTGCTTGTTCTAACTGCTCAGAGCTTAATACTTCAGGTATAGTTAATAACACTTACTGTACTTCTCCATTTTAAACTCTTATTTACGTAATTTGAAATTAACCCCAACTTTTAGCGAACGTCCTGCACCAGGAATTAAATGTGAAGGATGAAGTTGATCAATATAAAACTTGTTACTTAAATTATAAACATTAACTTGTAGCTCAACACTTTCACTAATAGGACGTTTTACAAACATATCAGCAGTTGTGTAACCCTCTACTTGTCTAACACGGCCTGTAGTTGGATCAAAAGGTGTAGTAGAGCTTGCAGTGCGACTACCAACATATTTTACGCTAAAGCCTGTATCTAAACGCCAAGGTAAAGCATAATTAGCACTAAATACCCCTGTATGTTTTGGTACATTAGCAAGACGAGCACCTATTGCTAATGGGAAGAATTTTGATGAAACAACTTCACTTTCTAAGAAAGCATAATTAGCAGCTACACTTAAACGATCATTTATACGGCCATTTAACTCTATTTCTATTCCATCTACTTTTTGCTCACCAGAAAGAACAACTGATAGAGCATTTCTTGGATCTGTTTCACGAGCATTGGTTTTTTCTGTACGGAAAATGGCTGACCGAATTGAAAGCCTTTCTGTTAATAAATCTAGTTTAGTACCAAGTTCAAAAGTCCTATTTTCTTCAGGAGCAACACTTGTAGTTGCAGCACTAAGAGCTAAGGCTTCAGCAGAAGGATTAAAGGAATTACTATAGCTAAAATAAATAGTACCTGTCTTAATAGGCTTAAAGACAATAGAACCACGATAACTAGTTAAATTATCAATACGATTAAATGTCCCTTTATTAGCACCTATAAACTGTTGAAAGTCTACATCAAATCTATCAAAGCGCACTCCACCTACTAATTCAATTTTTTCACCAAGCTTTATTGTCCCTAAACCATAAGTAGCAAAACTAATGCCTTTAGCACGAACTTGAGAAGTAAGCGTAGCAGTACCAGAAAAAGGAATATTAGGATCTGGATTTAGTACAGGTGCATCAGGTACACCAGTATAGGTAAAACGTTTTGGTTTTGTAGTCTCGCGAGAACCTTCTACACCACCAACAAAACTATATTTAATAAAACCTGTGTCAAGCTTGGCTGTTACATCAAATTGGCTTTGTAGAAAAGTTTCTTCAGAATCTATAGCCAATTGATTACGAGGAACTTTAACTTGTTCAAGAGGTGTATTTTTAGGAGGAAAAGTAACAAAACGTGCTTCGGTAATTACTGCTTCTCGTGAATATTGAGTATAACGTGTCTGACTACGTACACTTAAGGAGCTATTAAAGTCATGTTCAAATTTAACAGTCCCTATATCAACATTAGTTTTAAGAAAATTACCATTCTTAAAGCCATAGTAGTTATCACGAGCTACAGGTGCAGGCTTATCAAACAAATAAAATATTCCATAATCAGGGATATCATTTGCTGATTGATGATAGTAACTAACAGAAAACCGAGTTGCTGTACCAATCCCTAATGCTAATGATGGAGCAAATGCATAGCGGCGATTTTCACCAATATTACGTTCTGCAACTTTAGAGAAATGTCCTAGGATATTAAGCCTAAAGGCTGCATGTTTTCCTAGTTTTGCTATTGGCTCATTAATATCTAATGTTACTCGTTTGGTTTGATCAGTACCAAACTCAAGTGTGCCATCCATAAAAGATCTTAGTTGAGGAGCCTTATTTGTCTGATTAACAGCACCACCTGTCGAGCCACGTCCAAGAGCCACTGATGACGCACCTTTTAATACTTCTACTTGTTCAAGATTAAAAGGATCACGATAATAGCTACCAAAATCACGCATACCATCAAGAAAGAGATCATTACGGGCTGCAAAACCTCGAATTGTTAAATTATCACCCTGATTACCACCTTCACCAGCAGCAATACTAACACCTGCTACATTACGTAGTGCATCGCGAAGTGTTGTTACTCCTTGGTCTTCAATCACTTGTTTTGAAACTATACTTATTGATTGTGGTGTGTCTCGCAAAGGTTCAGTAAATTTTGGTGAGTTTAATATTTTAATACTATCTGTAATCTCAATTACTTCAGATGCTCCTTCAATTGCCACTGTTATTTCATTGGTAGCACTAAACCGATAAGTAACATTTGTCCCCGTTAAAATTTGTTTAATGGCTTCTTCTAGCGAGTAAGCCCCTGTAACACCAGGAGATGCTAGGTTACTTAGTGCCTCACTTGTTCCTAATATTTTTACTCCTGTTGCATCTTGAAATGATGTTAAGACTTTATCTAAAGAGTTTGCTGGAATATTAAACTGATGGGTGGGTTGTTCTTGCTGTTGAACAAAGTAATTTGCTCCTGAATTAGCAAGTTCTGCACCATATACAGGCATTACAAACCCACTATCAAATGCAGTACAAGTAAGTAAAGTCCCTAGAGCAAATAAATATTTGGTTTTAGTATAGTTAGAATTACTTTTCTTATTATATTTTTTTACTTTCATTATTCCTCCTAAAAATATGCCAGTTAAAATGATGGTCTTTTTTATAAGTAATATTTAATTACCATCAAATAACATTAAGTGCTTAATATGCACTAGTTTAAGAGTTATTTTAGAGTTATAGCTTTTCTATAAAAATTCAAGATTTATTAATTTAATTATTAGGAGATATGTGCAGGAAAACCCATAAAGCAAGTTAACTTCTTGATCTAGAAGCTATTATGCTTTTAGAACTTATCAATAAATAAGTTATGTGCTAGGATTTGCGCGCACACTATCCCGGTTAGCCTCAAATATAACCAAACTAGTAGTGCTAACCACCTTTAGCGTTGCCGCGCTAAAGGTGGCCATTTTTGAATTAAGACACTGAAATTGAAAATCGTTTTCAGAACTGTTGCAATATACCTAAAAAATTAGTTGATGTCAATTATTTTTCCGGTTGTAGATGTCTAGAAATGCAAAAGGGTTATAAGTTAAAAAATTTCTTTGCAGTAGTTGTGGTAGCTATAGCGATTTCATCGTAGGGTTTTCCAACAGACTTTGCTATTTCACCAAGGATATAAGTCAAAAAAGCCGGTTCATTACGTCCATCACTAGGCTTATTAGGCATATTTCTAGGAGTTAGAAAAGGAGCATCTGTTTCTATCATTAATCGATCAAGTGGGATTTTATTTATCAGATCTTTTAAGTGTTTACCTCGTCGCTCATCACAAATCCAACCTGTAACACCTATATAAAAATCCATATCTAAATAATTCTTTAACTCTTGGTCTGTACCTGTAAAACAATGCACAACAGCCGCTTTTATTTTATTTTTATGTGTAGCTAAAATTTCTACAAAACGCCTATGAGCATCTCTTTCATGTAAAAATAAAGGTAGTGCTAGCTCACAAGCTAATTCTATTTGGGCTTCAAAGCATTTATCTTGAATTGGACGTGGAGAAAAATCCCTGTTGTAATCTAACCCACATTCACCAATGGCTACTACTTCTTTATTTGTAGCTAGCTTACGTAATATATTGATAGTTTCATTATTAGAATTACGGCTATCATGTGGGTGAACTCCTGCTGTAGCATATAGTTTTCCAGGATATCGACTAGCTAAACGTTGGGCTTCTTGGCTATTTCTGATACTAGTACCTGTAACGATCATAGTTGATACGCCTTTAGCCATAGCACGCTCAATTACTTTTTCTTGATCTACATTAAAAGACCTATGAGTTAAGTTTACCCCTATATCTACTAACTCTACCATTATTGCCCCTCATCCTTTTTTATAGCAACTATTACTTCATTTTGAGTATGTTTAACAAAAACTATTTCGACCATAACCTTTTTATTAGGAAAGTAGAAAGTAAAGCTAAAGTCTTTAGTAAATTTAGGGCTTAGCAAAAATTCTTGGAATTGACCATAAAACTCTTTTACTTTAGTGCAAGGTGCAATGTCAGTAAAAAAATTACGGTTTATTACTTCATCTGCTTTTCTATCAGATAGTTTTTCTTCTGACTCATTGTAGAAAGTTATTGTGCCATCTTGAGTTAAACTTACTATCCCAAAAGGTAAATTATTAAGCTCATCATAAGATAAGTTTGGAAGTTGTAAAATAACATTCATACAACTACTACAAATACCATGAGAGTTTTTTACATCACTATAACCCGTTACTACCTTACACCAAGCACAAATAACCTCATGTCTATTATCCATATATGACACCAAAATAGTTAAATTAATATATCAAAGTTATCTAATGTATATCATATTTCTTTACTATATAAATTTAATTTTTTCTTTTAGTAATCCTTAATAATATATTTGATATTGCTTCTATCATATGTTAGGTGATCATATATTTTGCTTAGGCTATTTAGATAGCACTACTAGACTAGTCATATATTGGAGGGCTTATTTTGATTACTAGGCTTAAGATTATTTTATCTTAAGCCTAGTTAAATAAGTTATTTTTCAGCTTTTAGAGAAGTTTGGCCAATATCTGCCAAAGCTTTTTTAGTAGCGTGAAGTAAAGCTTCAGGCCCAACAGGAGCATTTGTAGCTTTTTTCATCCACATATCAGGAGTAACTACCCCTACTTTAGCCATTCTTTCAAACTCAGAGCCAATATTACCAGCTTTTTCCATTTGTTCTTCAATTTGAAAAGCAATTAAATGCCCAATAGGATAATCAGGTAAATACATAAACCCATCAATCATATGTGAGTAGATACCTAATAAGACAACATCTTTTTGCTTAAACACTGGTGCATAATATTTATTCCAAACATCTTTAGCAATTTTAACTGTAGCTTCTTTTAGCTCAGCCGGTGTAGCATTTGGATTATCATACATCCAATGCCAAACAGACATATCAACTAAAGCAACTCCAGCAATTTCATAAGTTGCCCAAAAATCATTAAGAGTTTTTAATGCTTGGCTTTGACTATCTGGTTTAGAAAGTCCTAGTAATTCTAAGTCATGGCCTTGGAAAACAAAGGCTAAAGCCTCGGTAAAAGCGGTATTTGGTACACCTTGTAACATATAATGGTCAATATTGTTAAGAGAGAAAGTTTGCTCAACATTATGCCCCATTTCATGTACTGCAATATTAAACCCTTTATAGTTCATACCAGTTTTTTCAACTCTAGTACGTAGATGAGCTTTTTCTGAACGCATTGCTGCACCCATTGCATGACCTGAGCCACGCGCTGCATCCACTATAATATTATTAGCTAAATAATCTGCTCTCTCTTTAGTAAACCCAAGTTTCATTAAGAGATTTGGCATGTCTTTTTTATAGGCTTCTGCATTTGGATAACGCTTAGATACAATTTCATCTAGTTGTGCTTCAGTATAGGCACCACGAGGTCTAAAACCGTTATACCAAATATCAAAAGGTTCTAGTGGTCTACCTAATCTTGACTCTATTAATTTAGCCGTTTCTAAAACCATAGGAGAAGAAACCACTTGCTCTAGCATTGCTTTTACTCTAGTTTCAGGCAGTTCTCGATTTTCATCAAAACGACGTGCAATTAAAGTTGGTGTAGTTGGTGAATAAGGGTCGACTTTTCTAGATGCTTGAAAGGTTGATAATAACTGAGCATAACGGGTGTTAGGTTCAGCTTTATTACTATATTCTGCTACTTTTTTAGCTACTCCATCATTATCTTTAAGCGCAGTAGGCTTAACTTCATTTGTATAAGGATTCCAATCTGCTCCAGGATTATCTACAACAACTTCAGGAATAGTTTGATTAACAATATGTTCCATCACTCGCTGAATCATTTTTTGTTTAGCTAAAGCATTAGCGTTACTATCACTATAATTAGCCTTAATTTCATCCCTTAAATTCCAATGTGAAAGTAACCTAAGCTTGGCAGGGAATATTCTTTCACCCTTATCATCAACTAAGTGATGCATCCAAATATTATACTCAGAAATATATCTATCACTTTCAGCAGAAACTTTTGCAATATCTAAATTTACTGCTGAGGGAATACGTTTAGAAAACCTTTGTGCAAGACGTGCTTCTGCCCATTCACGGCGCGACCATTTTTCCCCATTTGCTAAACGTTCCTCTAAAGTAGTTAAAGGAAAATTAAGTAGTACAGTAAAAGCTAGTTTATTTTTAAAGAAATCATCTATCACATGAGCTGATGGATCATAGCCTGCAAACATATCATCAAAAGGCATAATTGCCCCAACATCCAAATCTGATTGATTACGAAACTCTCGATTAATTTCATGCATATGGCCATCAAGTTGTTCTAAGTTCTGCTCAAACCGGCTAAAGAGTTGATCTAACGTGTCTTTGTCTCCAGCAAAATGGGTTTGAATAAATTCTTCAAAAACTTCTTTTCCACCATCTTCTTCTCGCCAAAAACTTGCCACTTGTTTTATACCACGATCTAGGCGCACTGTTTGCGCTTCACCATATTTAGCAATAAGGTCTTTTTCTAGTTTGCTACTTACTTCTTTTATCCAAGGAAATTGTGTTTGTATTTGTTCAGGTGAATTCATAATATTGTCCGCTTTTGATATAGGTGGTATTGGTAGAGAAAGAGTTGATGCTAGCAGTAAAGCTAACCCAACTGTTTTTAGTTTTTTCATTATCATCCTCCAAAAAACTGATTAATAATTTAAGATGAAAATAAAGACATTTAATTAGTTTTTATTTTTAATAAACTACTATAAGGTTCAAGTGGTTTTACTAGTAGAAGAGGGCTGTTTTCTTTTGAAATAGCTACATCTCCATTGACTGCGGCTAAGCGCTCAGCATGTTCAGTAGCATCTTTATCATTCATAAAATAGACATCTACAGTTTTACCATTGTCAACAACTGTAAAAGTATAAATAGAGAGCTTATTTTCCATAATAAAAATAATTTAGAATATTGTTCCTAGAATTCCATTAAGCCTTCTATATTCCAAAGCTTAATAATTTGGTCATAACCTGCTGAAGCTACTTGTTTTTCATCAGGAGAAAAAGCCACTGTTAGTATTGCATTTTCATGTCCTTGAACACTAAATACTTCTACACCTGTAGCAGTATCCCATAATTTTATTACACCATCCCAATCACCTGAAACCAAGTAATCTCCTCTAGCAGAAAAAGCTATAGCTCTAATAGATGCTTCATGCCCTTCTAAAACAGCTAACTCTGACCGACTAGCAATATCCCAAAGACGAATGGTATGATCTTTACTACCTGTAGCCAATATCCCATCAACAGAATTAGACAATGTGTTAATACAGTGATCAGGGCAAGAAATTGATCCTATTAAAGATTTTTTATTTGGATCCCAAAACTTAATAGTCTCATCAACTCCACCAGAAACTATTAAACTACCATCACGGGAAAACTCTAGTGCTTCTACTAAACGTATATGCCCTTCAAAAACAGCTATTTTTTGCCTAGCAACAATATCCCATAATTCAATTCTTGCATCATTTGCTAAAACTAGTAATCGATTATTAGGAGAAAAGGCTACAGAACGAAGTGACCCTTGATATTTATCAAAACTAGTAATTTGTTTTTCGCTAGATAAATCCCAAATTCTTACCGAACCATCAGAGCTAGTTGAAGCCACTAAAGCCCCATTAGGTGAAACAGCCAAAGCATTAACCGCTAACTCATGCCCATATAATGCACCGCGAACCCTCTTTTTCTTTAAGTCCCAAATTTTAATTGCTCCATCTGAGCTACTAGAAATTAAATATTTACCATCAGGAGTATAATTAACGGATTTAACTACATGCTCATGCCCTTGTAATATAGCAACTTCTAGTAATTTAATTTCCCCACCATAATTGCTAGAAGTATGAGCTAGTAATTCACTAGCTTCTAGGTCTAAGTCATTTACTTTATTTACTGTTTTTTCTTCTTCTAATACAGTTGCATCTCCTAAGTTAATAGGGGTTTCAGTTACTTGTTCCATTGTAAGAGAAAGTGGATTATCTTCTGAAAGAAATTCTGTAGTACCCAAATCCGTTTTTAGACTTTCTTGAATAGGAGTTTCAGCAATACGATTATCTAAAATAGTTTCTGCTTTACGTGATATTTTTAAAACCTCTTCTTCTGATAAAGCCCTTACATCTTTAGGAGTAACACTACTAGACTGTGAGCGTGGCGGTAGAGGTGGAGTTGGTGTATTTGTTGGTGATGGGCTAGGAAAAAGACTTTGTGGTTTAGGGGTTAAAACTGCTGCTTCTAATTCTAAATATAATTGCATTACCGTTTGTTGACGAGTATGACGGCTTTTAGTTAAAGACTTCATTATAACTTCTTCTATTTCTGGCTTTATATCACGACGTATCAAGCTTAAACGTCTTGGTGGATCTATAGCATGCTGAATAATTACTGCTGATGGAGTGGGAGCATCAAAAGGAACTTGGCCAGATAACATCTCATAAAGCATTACCCCTAAACTATAAACATCAGAACGAGTATCTAATTCCTCTCCTTTACATTGTTCTGGAGACATATAATGAGGTGTCCCCATCACTAGCCCAGGCCCTGTTAGAGTCAAGGATTTACCTGATTTTTCTTTTAACTTTGCAATACCAAAATCTACTACTTTAACTAATTCTTGTCCCACTTCTGAAGACTCTAAAATAATATTATCTGGTTTTAAGTCTCTATGGATTACTCCAGCATTATGAGCAGCTTGCACTGCTTCACAAACAGGTTTTAAGATTTCTAATGTCCGTTTTGGTGAAAGTATCCCTAATTTTTCAATCTCATCACGTAAAGAACGCCCATCAAGCAGTTCCATAGCTAAATAAGCACGCCCATTTTCTAATACACCAAAATCATAAATAGTAATTACACTTGTATGATTAAGTCTTGCTGCAGCACGAGCTTCACGACGAAACCGTTCTAAAGTTTCAGTACTAGAAACATAATCTGGTAATACTACTTTTAGTGCTAACACTCTATCTAATTCTAGATGTGTAGCACGATACACTGCCCCCATACCACCCTGACCAATCAAAGCATCTATTCGGTATTTATCAACCAAACGTGAGCCAGGAAAAGCCTCGATCAAAAAAATTCTATCTTTTGTACAACGCTCCTCAGCATCTTCATAACAAGCTTTACAAATAGGACAGTATTTCATTTCTTGAACACCAAAATTCTGCTGGAAATAATAATTTTCCGCTTAGTTTAACATAGGTTAGTTTGTTAGAATAACTTTTTTATTAACTTACCATTAGACGAAATTTCTTTGCTTTTCTTAAAATAAATTTAGAGAAAAATATTTTTTCTTTTTCGCATTGACATAGTTAAAACCCCTATTGTATTTTTCATCTTTACTACAAACTAAACCTAAAATATTAATCAACTTATAAAAAACAATTATTTGAGTAAAATATCATGACTAAACCATTACCTAAACAACCTAGAATACATACTCGTATCGCAGTAAATATCCCAGTACGAATTAGTACAATAGATATTCGAGGGAAAAAAGTTCTTTCCCCTGCTACTATCCTTAATGTCAGCCGTGGAGGTGCAGCAATCCAACTACCAGTTGAAACTGCTTTTGATAGTTTGGTTAAAATTCATTGGCAAGACCAACGCGGTATTCATGAAGCCTCAGCTTTACCTAGATGGAAATATTCTTGTGGTGATAGTCTATGGCGTGTAGGTGTAGAAAGTACAGATGATGGTCAACTATGGTCTAATTTAGTTTATTTTGCTTGTCAATCTCGCGGTTGCTAATAACTATAGTAACAGTAACTAAAGTATTAGCTAATTTGATTCTTTGATCCTTTGATTCTTTGATTCTTGAAGCCTCGGAAGGTGTTCTTGAAAATAGCCCAGCCTTTTTAGGGTTGGGCTATTTTCTATTTTAGGATATTTTTGACTTTCCTAATTTTTAGTAGTCCATTTCTGGGCCAGCAGAAGCGGCTTTCTTTTTCTCTGGTAATTCAGAAATAACTGCTTCAGTAGTAAGTAATAAACCTGCTATAGATGCGGCATTCTGTAAAGCTGTACGAGTAACTTTTACAGGATCAAGCACACCTGCTTGCATTAAATCTTCATACTTTTCTGACTCAGCATTAAAACCAAAGTTTGGATTATCATTTTGACGAACTTTTTCAACGATAATATAACCTTCATGGCCAGCATTTTGAGCAATCATTCTTAAAGGCTCTTCTAAAGCACGACGAATAAGCCTTATACCTGACATTTCATCTTCATCTGTAACTTTAAGATCATTTAATACTGCTTGAGCACGAATATAAGCTGTACCACCTCCAGCTACTACACCTTCTTCAACAGCAGCACGAGTAGCATACATTGCATCTTCTACACGAGCTTTCTTTTCTTTAAGTTCGGTTTCAGTAGCAGCACCAACTTTAATTACTGCAACTCCACCAACAATTTTAGCTAAACGCTCTTGTAATTTTTCACGATCATAATCAGAAGTGGTTTCTGCCATTTGAGCACGAAGTTGTCTAACTCGTGCATCAATTTGTTTACCATCTCCTGCACCTTCTACAATGGTAGTATGATCTTTATCAATCACTACTCTTTTAGCTTGGCCTAGGTCTGCTACAGTAAGACTCTCTAGTTTTACACCTATGTCTTCTGTAATAGCTTTGCCTCCTGTTAGTATTGCAATATCTTCTAACATTGCTTTACGACGATCACCAAAACCTGGAGCTTTTACAGCACAAATATGTAATGTGCCACGTAATTTATTTACAACTAATGTAGCTAAAGCCTCACCATCTACATCTTCAGCAATAATTAATAATGGCTTACCATGTTTATTTAATTGCTCTAATAAAGGTAAAAGGTCTTTAAGTGAACTAATTTTTTTCTCATATGTGAGAATAAAACAATTCTCTAATATTACTTCCATCCTCTCTTGATCAGTTACAAAGTAAGGAGAAAGATAACCACGATCAAACTGCATACCTTCAACAATATCTAATTCCATTTGCATAGTCTTAGATTCTTCTACAGTGATAACCCCGTCTTTACCAACTTTGTCCATTGCTTGAGCAATTAAATTACCAATAGTACGATCCCCATTAGCAGAAACTGTTCCAACATGAACAATCTCTTGACCTTGAACAGGTTTGGCTAATTTCTTTAATTCTGCTACTACTTCAGTAGTTGCAAGGTCAATACCACGTTTAAGTGACATTGGATTAGCACCAGCAGCAACCATTTTTATGCCTTCTCTAAATATTGCTTGAGCAAGCACAGTAGCAGTAGTAGTACCATCACCTGCTACATCAGATGTTTTAGAAGCAACTTCACGTACCATTTGGGCCCCAGCATTTTCTAGTGGGTCTTTAAGGTCTATTTCCTTTGCTACTGTTACACCATCTTTAGTAATTAAGGGGGAACCAAATTTCTTTTCAATTACAACATTGCGCCCCTTTGGGCCTAGAGTTACTTTAACAGCATCAGCAAGCTTATTAATACCTGCTAAAATAGACTTTCTAGACTCTTCTCCTAAAATAATTTGCTTTGCCATACCTTAATTTCCTCCAAAATAATTATGCTGTTGCAGCATGTTCTGTATTTTCTAGTATTCCTAAAACTTCTTCTTCTTTCATGATGATAAATTCTTTACCATCAAGCTTTATTTCTGTACCAGAATACTTGCCAAATAGCACAGTATCCCCAACCTTTACATTAAGTTGCAAACGTGAACCATTATCTAAAACCTTGCCATCACCTACTGCAACTACTGTAGCGCGCTGAGGTTTTTCTTTAGCTGTATCAGGAATGATAATTCCACCACGAATTTGCTCTTTTTCTTCTTCACGACTAAGCAAAATGCGATCACGTAGCGGTCTAATAGTTTTTGACATTGTTATTACCCTTTCAAGTATCAGTGTTATAAGCAGTTAAAATATATAATTTAGCACTCAGATTATTAGAGTGCTAATTATATTCAGAGATTTTTTCTTGTCAACTAGGAGACGAAAAGCTTTATAAGCAAATTCCTTAATTAAATTAATTGAAATTTAACAACTTTTTGATTAAAGGCTCTGCCTTAACAAACAATTAATAAGTTCCTAAATAATAAGTTCGCTATAATGTTTAATAAAATATTTATCTAGCTTCCTTGTCCCCTTTCCTCTTAACTTCAATTTGGATCAAAGGAGCATTATGGCGAATTATAAACCTACAATATTAGTAGTAGATGATGAACCTCAACTTTTACGAGTAATGAAAGCTAGCCTACCACCTCATGGCTGTGAGGTAATAGTGGCAGCTAATGGCCTAGAAGCAATACAAATAGTTGAAAACAACGCTCTTGATTTAATTATTCTAGATTTGATGATGCCTGGTTTATCAGGTCTAGATGTATGTAAAAAAATACGTGAACATTCTCAAGTACCAATAATTATGCTATCAGCTAATGATATAGAAATTAATAAAATTTCTGCCCTAGATTTAGGGGCAAATGATTATATAACTAAACCATTTAGTCTAAATGATTTATTAGTACGAATTAGAGTGGCACTAAGAAGATTTAGTAATATTGAAATAGAAAAAGGTGTTTTAAGTGTTGGTGATATTACTATTGATTTTAGTAGTAAAAAAGTTCTACTTAATAGTGGAAAAGAAATTAAACTTCCTCCAAAAGAATACGACATGCTTATATTTTTAATGAATAATGCAGGGAAATTACTAACACGCCAAGATTTATTACACTATTTATGGGGATCTCAATCCTTAGAACAAATGGAGCAATTAAGGGTTTTAATAAACCAACTACGTAACAAAATAGAACCTAATCCAGATAAACCTCGCTATATCTTAAATGAACCCGGAATTGGCTATAAGTTTTGTGGATAAAAAATAGGAGGCTATAGTAGCCTCCTATAAAAAATTTAGAAGTTTGAAAGTTTATCTATAACATTACTCGTCTTCTGCTTGTAAAAGATTTAAGACAAATGTGTTAGAAGTAACACCTCCAGCAGTTACAGTAATATTATTTGGGCCAGGCTTAAGATTAAGTTTCTTCTTACCACCTTTTATAGTTACTGAGTTATCAGACTGACCACTGATACGTGAAGAAATATCTTGTCCATTTACCATTACTCTAGCCCCACTAGTACCAAATCCTGTTCCATTAACAAATAACTGTTTACCTGCAGTGTCAAATGTTGCTCCATTTACAGTTACTGACCTTTGAACAGTGATATTAAATGAAGTAGAAGCACTTAACCCACCGCTATCAGTTACAGTTAGGTTTACTCTACCACCTTGTAAATCTGTAAGACTTGGAGATATACGTAAATTACCTGTTCCATTTCCATTATCTGACAAAGTAACAAAAGCTGGAGCACTAGTTAAGGACAATCTTAAACTATCCCCAGGACTATCTTGGGCTGTAATAGCAACGTTTATTGAATTTCCAGACCTAACAGTTTGATCAGCAATTTGATTAATAGTTGGAGCTATATTACGTCCTCTTACTGTAATAACAAAGGAGGTATTAGCTTTTAACCCTGTTGGGCCTGTTGCAGTTAAGGTACAAGTGTTTGTACCTATGTCAGCCTCTGTTGGAGAAATAAGTAAGGTAGTTCCTGTTATTGATACATAACTATCCTTATCGCATTTTCTTGTAAGAGTAACAGGTGCTCCATCAGGCTCAGTAAGAGTTACAGAAATATTTTGACTCTTACCTGATTCAATAGACACATTACTAATTGGTGCAATAGTTGGTGGAGCTTTAGGTTTTACTACTAGAGTAAAAAAGCCTTTACCAATTAAAGGTAAACGTTCTCCTGGTGTACCAACACTAGTGCTATCACTAGCTTGTACTCCAACTCTTACAATTAAATCACCAGGCCCACGATTTACATCTGCTCCATTAATTAATACTGCTGCTGTATTATCTCCATTATCTCTTAAAGATATAAATGATGGAACCTCTTCGCCTGTTGGTGTAGCAGATAAACTAAAGGTTAATTTATCAGCAGGTGAATCAACATCTGAAGCTGTTATAGGTACTGTAACTGATTGTCCAGCAGTAATAATTACTTTTCTACCCATTCCTCTTGGAGCATTTAAGTCATTTCGATTAATACGAACTACAGGAGCATGGTTAAGAATAGATGTAATGTTAGCATCTATATAAATACTACCATTAGCAGAAATATGAACTACATCTGGAACATTATTATTTGCTAGGTCAAAGTTTCCTACAGCACAAGCAATAAAAGTATCTCCACCATTAGCAAATGGATCAGCAGTTCCTAAGGTGTTAAGAGTATATTCTCTTACTCTTAAAGGACGAGCTACTCTAATTGTGCCATTTGTAGTATTGCCAGCTAAATAAATTGCTGAACGATAATTTGTAGTAAGCAGGCTAGCACCAAACGGGGTAGATGCTCTAACAGAACCAGTAACAACAAGGTCTGTTGCACCATCAGCATTAAAATCAGAAACGGCTAAAGTATAATTAGCACCACCTACACCAATACCTGGTTGAATACCACTTAAAATATTAGTAGTAGCACCTCTACCAGAAACAAACTGTGGGCCGCCTACTGCATCATCTAATGCCATTACTGCACCATTACCTACATTGCCTAGTCCAGTAGTAACAGTATCATCAAATAATGGAACTGGTTGCCCAACATTAAATTGCCCAGGGGTGTCTATACGATTTAGGAGTAAAGACACTGTAGGAACGTTTGTAACTCCTAAAGTTCCTGATCCACCACGAGTTGAGTTTACAGCAAAATCTGGAAAACCATCATTATTAAAGTCTACTATCCTAGGTATATTTGTTGAGTCTTGTATTGCTAAGCCTCCAACTATTGATAAACCAAAGTTAGGTACATTTAATAGTGATCCTGAAGGTACTAATTGACCATTACCTTGCCCAATTAGCACAGATACAAGCGATTGATTACCTTGAGTTTGATTTGGTGCTGTACCAGTATTAAGCACCATTACATCCATATTATCATCATCATTAACATCACCAACTGCGGCTGAAACAGGCACAAACCCGCCTGTTTCTCTAATTCTAGGGGAAAGGAAAGCATTTCCACCATTATTTAGAGCAACACCTACAAGGTTATTTTGATAGTCAACATAAACTAAATCTGAAGAAATACCAGTATTTCTAAAATCAGCGCTTAAAATATTAGTAGCCCCAGCACTAGCAACAAATTGACGGAATTGACGGTTATTATTTGAAAATCCTCTACCATTATTTATTCCAATAATGATTTGACCTACACCATTGGTATTTTGTGGGGTTCCAACATCAGTAATAGCAATATTGCTTAAAGCTGTTTGAGGATCAGTAAAAGCAGTAGCAGAAGTAGGTAAAATGTTTCTATTGGTAAAAATATCTCTAAGAACTACAGTATTTACAGTTGGTGCTGAAGTAGTAGAAACATTCATTACAACAAAAAGCACTCCAGAATATTGATCAATAATAGCTAAATCATTACGACCACCTACACCATCAAAATCAGCAGATAAAGATGTTGCAGTTAGAACCTTTAATAAGTAAGGGTTATAACCACGATTACTATCTAAATAAAGAATACCGCCTGGGCTAGCAATTCCTGGTAAAGCACCTGCACCAATAAAAGCATCTGCAACTAAAATATCATCACGTAGATTAGTAGTTGTAGCATTCATTGGATCAAAAACACCTACTGCAACAGATTGAGGATTAAAAGCGGCATCAATTCCAGTACCTGTTGGGTTAGTGCTAAATCTTCCAAACACAGTAGAAGGGTTAAAAGCACCTGTTCCAGTACCAAGTAGCAAGCTAACTTGGCCTTGGCTTGGTACACCAACATTAAGAGTAGAGAAGTTTGTTACTAATAAATCTGGCAAACCATTGTTATCAAAATTAAGAAAAGTTCCGCTAATTGGATTTTGGTTTGTTTGAGAAGTAATTGGGCCAAAATAGCCAAAATCACTACCTACATAGCTACTAATTGAACCTGAACCATAGTTAAGAATGGCAAAATCTTGACGTTTATCATTATTAAGATCACCTGGTATAAAAGCCACTGGAACTTGGCCACCAACTCTAGTCATTTGAGCCATAAATAAAGGATTATTAGGGTCGGTAGTAACATTTTCAAATATTTCTGCACCAAGGCTAGTAGCTATACCTATATCAATATCAGCATCTATACCAGCAAAAACAAATGTTGCTATAGCACGAGGAGAAGGAATTGGCACTCCAGAAAAATCAAATCCTACAGTTCCAGCAGTATTTATAATTGTGCTTCCTGGTAAATATTGACTAGTTCCAGGATTAGTAATAAAAATTTCTACTTCTGCTGGAGTAGTAGGGTTAAGCGACCTATGAGCAGCAACAATATCTGTAAAAGAATCACCATTTAGTCGGCCAAAAGACACTGACAAAATAGGATTAGTACTAGCAGAAGGTAAAAACACTCGATTAGGAGTTAAGCTAAAAGCACTCCCCCGAAACACTTCAACCCCTGTTTGCTCACCTACAACAAAATCTGTTAAGCCATCTAAATTAATATCCCCAACAGCTAAAGAAGTTGGAGGTGATGTAGTAGAAAGAGCTAAAGGCAGTCCAAAAGTACCATCTCCAATACCCTTAAAAAGTACTACTGTTCCTGTAGTAGCAGTGCCCCCAATAAAATTATTTGTATCATCAGCAACAGAAACTACATCATTAAGACCATCTGCGTCAAAGTCGCCAACAGCAACATCTAAAGCATTAAATCTAAGGCCAGGATCTGTATTGTTGACAGTTGCCTGTCTACCTCTACCTTGATTAAGCGTAGTATTAAGATAAGCAGGAATTCTAAATGCACCAAAATTAACTAGTTGGGAGCCAGTAACTCCAAAATTGGTTATAGGCTGAACAGGTAAAGGAACAGAACTGTTAAACCCATTATTTGTATTGCCTCTGCCACCAAAAGCAAAGTCCTGCGCTAAACTAAATGTTGACATTGAAATAGCCAACACTGTGGCTATCAACAATTTAAAAAAGTGTCTTCCCATAAACCTTTATTTTTGCCTCTATTCCTTAAAATGATTAAATAACGAAAAGATGTGGTTCAAAATGATATCTGTAGCAACCTAGCTGACCTACTATAAAATTACTTAGTCTTAAAGTCAAGAGTGCGGCAACTTTAGCCGCACTCTGTTAATGTATTAGTTTAAGCAACTATAGTTATTTGCAAGTACAGTAATGATTTATCGTATGCCAACTGGACTCTTAAATTGACCTTCACCAGAAGCACCGATCTGAGTATCATCACCTGTGATTGCTCTTTTACGTAAACGGTCATTAGCAGTATCAGTTACAAAAACTTGGCCTTGAGTGGTAACAGTTACACCTTGAGGAGATTTAACTGCACCTAAAGCTTCAGTCTTATCAAACATTACTCCCCAACCATCTTCAGAACCAGTAGCATTTACTTGAACACGATCATTAGCAGTATCAGCTACATAAACAACTCCACGTCCATCAACAAAGACACCTACTGGCATTCTAACTTTACCGACTCTACGACCTTGAGTAGCACCAGCAAAGATCTTCCAAGCCTTACGATCTCCTGTAGCATTCATTTGAATACGGCTATTGTTAGTATCAGCAACATAAACAACGCCATCACAAGTTACAGCAACATCTTTTGGTTTATCCATCTTACCAATATTATCGCCTTCAGTAGCACCTGCAAATATTTGGAAAGTCCCAACTTTTTCTGAACCTGCTTGATTTAAGACTTGAATACGGCTGTTTTCTGTGTCTGCTACATAGAGCCTATCTTGATTTTCATCATAAGCAAGACCAAATGGAGAACGTACTTTTCCGATTTCTGTACCAAAATCAGCAATAACTTCCCAAGTTCGGCCACTATCAAGTGAGCGTTGAACACGATTATTACCTGTATCAGAAACAAATATCTTTGTTCCATTAGCATTTGATTCAATACCACCAGGAGAATTAAATTGTCCTAAACCAGAACCAAAACTACCAATAGTTACCCAGTTTGCTCCACCATCATCTGAGCGTTGAATACGGTTATTACCCATATCAGCAACATATATTGGTTTATGTTCAACAGCACAAATTCTAATAAAGTAAACCTTAATACCAGTACAACCATTGGCTGCTTTTACTACTACAGTAAAGGTAAAGTTACCAGCAGCAGTTGGAACACCATTTATTTTACCTGTTGCTCTATCAATTAATAAACCACCAGGTAATTTACCTACAGCGATTTCAAAGATAAGTGGAGCAGTCCAAGTATCTCCAAGTAGTGTTAGTTCTTTGCTATAAGGAGTTCCTACAGTTCCATCTTCTAAATCTTTAGGATTAATTACTACTTCTTTACAATCACTGTTTTTAACAGCTAAAGCAAAATCTTTAGTTGCAGAACAACCAAACTCATTAGTAGCAACTACGGTAAAGTTAAATATACCTGATTGGCTTGGAGTACCAGAAATTAAACCTGTAACAGCATCCAAAGTCATTCCTGAAGGTAGTAAAGTGCCTGACTCAGAATTAACTTTTAAGCTAACCTTACCATTAACGCTATCCATTACTTTAATGGTAGTTTGGTAAGCAGTCCCTATTAAAGCGTCTGGTAAGGTTTCTGGGTCAACCGTTAAGGTTGAGCAAATGTTGTTAAGTTTGTAAATTAAAGTTCCTGGAACACCAGAAACTACAGCACTTACAGTAAATGTACCAACTATATTATTAGCAACAATAAGTGGTGTAGTGGCAATGCCATCTATTCCAGTATTTACTACTGTAACGATATTACCAGAGGTAAAAATACCATTAGCTCTATCATTACTCATTGTAAATGTGACAGGCACGTTATTTACTGGATTACCATTGTTGTCAAGTACTAAAGCTTGTAAGGCTCGTTTGAAAGTAGTAGTAACAACAGTAGTCTGTTCAAGTTCACCAACAGCTAATATACTACCAGCAGAATTAGCTATATTGGTTAATTGATAGGTTAAAGTTTGTTGTATTCCAGGAGTGCTCCCTATAGCTGGGTAAGTTCCTACCATAGAGCTAGCAGTAATAATTGGTGAAGTAGCAATACCAGCACTATTTGTTGCTACTATAGCAGTTAATGTATTACCTGGGAATGTACCATTTGGTTGACTACCTGGTAAGGTAAAGGTAACAGGAATATTAGGAACTGGGTTATTACCTAAATCAGTAACCATTGCTTGTAGTGGGTTACCAAATGGGGTTTGAACCTTAGTAATTTGCTGGCTAAGGCCAACAATAGCTATTCCAGCAGGATTGCCAACCAAGTTAGTAAGCATATAAGTAAGAGGAGCAGGAACTCCTACTACTGTAGCATTAACTGGATAAGTACCAAGATTGCTATTTGCAGTAATTAACGGAGTTGTTACTGTACCATCAACCCCTGTGGTTAAGGTGATTGTACTAACACCACCAGTAAAGTTACCTGTAGCGCCTGTATTAGCAGTACTAATTACAAATGTAACAGTTGTATTTGGTACTGGATTACCCGCTAGGTCTTGGACTAAAGCTTTAAGTGGGTTAGTAAACTGAGTCAAGATTTGTGTAGATTGTGCGCTAGTGCCTATAGCAATAATACCAGCAGGATCACCAACTATATTATTTAAGATATAGTTAGCTAAAGTAGCAACACCTTGAACTTGAGCAGTTGGATTATGGGTTCCTATCTTTCCATTTGCTGTAACTATTGGGGAGGTTGCTACACCGTTAGCATCTGTTGTTGCTATTACTGTTATTTGATTTCCAGCAAATGAGCCACTAGCACCGTTTGTTCCTACCGCTTCTGTAAATGTTACTGTCACATTTGGAACTGGGTTATTTGCTGCATCTACTACTGTTGCTTGTAAGACTTGACCAAACGGAGTTAGTACCTTTGTTGTTTGGTTTGTGTTACCACTAGCGCTTATGCCAGCAGGATCACCAACTATATTATTTAAGATGTAGTTAGCTAAAGTTGCAACGCCTTGAACTTGAGCAGTTGGATTATGGGTTCCTATCTTTCCATTTGCTGTAACTATTGAAGATGTTGCAATACCATTAGCGTCTGTAACGGCTGTTACACTATTTAGATTTCCAGCAAATGAGCCGCTAGCACCGTTTGTTCCTACTGTTTCTGTAAATGTCACTGTCACATTTGGAACTGGGTTATTTGCTGCATCTACTACTGTTGCTTGTAAGACTTGACCAAACTGAGTTAGTACCTTTGTAGTTTGGTTTGTATTACCACTAGCGCTTATGCCAGCAGGATCACCAACTATATTGTTTAAGATGTAGTTAGCTAAAGTAGCAACGCCTTGAACTTGAGCAGTTGGATTATGGGTTCCTATCTTTCCATTTGCTGTAATTATTGAAGATGTTGCAATACCTTGTGCATTTGTGGTTGTTGTTACACTGTTTTGATTTCCAGCAAATGAACCACTAGCACCATTTGTTCCTACTGTTTCTGTAAATGTCACTGTCACGTTTGGAACTGGGTTATTAAATTGGTCTACTACAGTTGCTTGTAAGGCTACACCAAACTGAGTGAGGACTTTTGTTGTTTGATTAGTGTTACCAGTAGCAGTAATGCTAGTTGGAGTACCTGCTAAATTAGTTAATGTATAACTAGCTTGCCCTGGAACATTTGGAGCAGTAGCCGAAACATTGTAAGTACCTGCTACTTGATTAGCAGTTATATTTGTAGTTGTAGCAATACCTTGTGCATTTGTAGTTGCTGTAGTAGTTGCTTGACCACCTGTAAATGTGCCTGTTGCACCATTTGCTGTAGCACTTATAATTGTAAATGTGACAGTAATATTTGGTACTGGGTTATTAAATTGGTCTCTAACTAAAGCGGCTAAAGTATTACCAAATTGAGTAGTAACTTGAGTTGACTGTGTTCCATTACCTGACAAGGAAATACTTGCAGGTGAGCCTGGAATATTAGTTAAATTAAATGTAGCACTAGTTACACCAGCAGTAGCAGTAACAGTAAAGCTACCAGCTATTGTATTAGCTATAATAGTTGTTGAAGCAATGCCTTGAGCGTTGGTCATTACTGTAATAGTAGCTATTGCGCCAGCAGCACCATTACCACCTGTATTAACAGTAAATGTTACTGTTGTATTAGGTATTGGACTACCTACACTATTTAATACAGTTACTTGTAAAGGTTGACCAAATTGAGTAGTAACAGGAGTTTGTTGAGTACCCCCATTAGTAATCATCATAGATGCAGGGACATTATTTAAGTTGGTCAAATTATAAGTAGCAGCTTGTCCAACCCCTGCAACTGTAGCCATTGCACTATGATTACCTGATGTAGAGTTAGCAGTAATCATTGGTGAAGTAGCAACACCTTGAGCATTAGTTATAGCTGTAACAGTTGTTAGATTACCTGGGAATGTACCACCAGGTTGACCAGCTAAATTTGATATTGTGAAAGTTACTGTAATATTTGGTAATAAATTACCTGCTATATCTCTAACTGTTGCTTGTAATGGGTTACCAAATTGAGTCAAGATTGGTGTCATTTGGTTACCACCACCAGTAGCAAGAATACCATTTGGCGCACCTACTGTATTAGTTAACATAAAGTTAGCTGTTAATGGTGCACCAGTTGTTGGGACTGATACCATTACCATATAAGTCCCTGTCATATTATTAGCTGTAAAGGTCGGGGCAGTAGCAAAACCATTAAAATCTGTTGGAATAGTAACAGTAACTAAATTACCTACAAATGTACCGCTTGCACCTGTACCAGGAGCAGTAAAGGTTACCATTGCACCAACTACTGGTAAGTTTAGGTTATCTCTTACTCTAACTATTAATGGAGCAAATGCCGTTAATATTGGCATTGTTTGAGGTGAACCATTAGTTATATTAATAGTAATAGGGTTGGCTAAATTGGTTAGATTAAACTGAACAGCAGCACCTACCCCAACTAAAGTACCTGAAACAGAGTAAGACCCAGGAATACCGTTAGCTGTTAGTACTGGTGAGGTAGCATTACCATTAGCATCTGTATTAATGGTAACCGTTGTGGAATTACCTGGGAACGTACCACCAGCACCAGCAACAGGAGCAGTAAATCTTACTTGGGCATTTGGTACAGCATTACCAAAGGAATCTTGCACTCTAGCAACTAAAGGTTGCCCATATGGAGTAGTAATAAGTGTAGTTTGTGGAGTACCAGAAACAAGCACTATTGATACTGCTGGGCCAGGAGTATTAGTTAATGTGTATATTGCTGGATTAACTACACCACCTACAGCAGCTTGAGCATTAAATGTTCCTGTGATGGTGTTTGCTCTTAATGTAGTAGAAGTAGCAATACCGCTAGTATTAGTAGTACGAGTTTCTGTAATCCCCCCACCACCAAATGTAGCGCTAGCACCTGTGTTTGGCACAGTGAAAGTCACTGTAGCATTTGGCACTGGATTATTATTAGTATCTCTTACAATTGCTTGTAATGTTGCACCAAAATTAGTGTTAACCTGGGTCATTTGCCCTGAACCAGCTTGAATTGCAATAGTAGCAGGAGCAGCAGGAGTATTTGTAGTACTAAAATTAACTTGAGGGTTATTACCACCAGTAGCACGAGCATTAACATTATATGTACCAGCAATTAGATTAGCTGTTAATACTGGTGCTGTAACATCTCCATTAGCATCACTAACTCCCATAAAGGTTAGAGATGGCCCTGGGTATGAACCGCTTGCTCCAGTAGCAGGAAGAGTAAATGTAATAGGAATAGCAGGAACCCCATTATTAAACTGGTCTCTTACTCTGGCGATAAATAAAATACCAAAAGCTAAACCAACTTGTGCAGATTGGCCATTACCTTGAATTCTAGTTATATTTTGAGGTGCACCAGGAAGGTTATTTAAATTAAATGTTGTAAATGTTGTAGTACCAATGATTGTTGCATTTACAACAAAACCGCCTGCTGTTTGACCAGCTAAAGGAATAACAGTAGTAATTAAGCCTTGAGCATCTGTTGTTAAGTTAACAGAAGAAGCCCCACCAAAAGTACATCTTGGCCCAGAAGTTGGTGCAGTAACTACTACCACTACACCGGCTTGAGGAGTGCCCCCAGCATCTGTAACTCTAGCTACTAGTGCTGCACCAAAGTTTGTATTAACTATAGTTGTTTGAGGCGAGCCAGACACAGTAACTATCTGCATTGCGGCTGCGGTATTACTTAAAGTAAATGTAAATGTTAACCCATTTACTGTTGCTGTAACTGTAAAAGTACCAACAATATTATTAGCTGTTATTGTTGGAGCAGTGGCAACACCTCCTGCACCAGTGGTAATAATTACTGTGGTTAGCCCACCTGTAAATGTACCTGATGCACCATTACCACCTGCAACTATTGTGTAAGTAACCATTACAGAACTTGGCGGAGCAAGATTAGTGCCATTTAAGTCTGATGCTCTAACAGCTAAAGCTATTGGATAGACAGTATTAACATTAGCAGATTGTAAGGCTACGCTACCACCAGCTAAATTAAGGCTAGTAGCAGTTGGAGTTAAGTTTGTCAGCATATATGTTGCTGGAGTTGCTACACCAACAGCAGTTGCATTTACTTGAAAACTACCTGCCATTGCATTTGCAGTAGTTGTTAAGGCTGCGGTATTACCATTAGTAGTAGTACGTGTAATAGTTATAACACCACCTGTAAAAGTACCACTAGCCCCACCACCACCAGCAATAATAGTAAATGTCACTACTGTACCATTGGCAACTGGATTACCAAATTGATCAGTAACTCTAGCAATTAACCCTTGTGGGAAATTAAAGTTAATGGTTGCTTGTTGACCATTGCCTTGCTGAGAAATAATTGTAAATGCAGGGCCAGGTAAATTAGTTAAATTAAATGTAGCCGTTGGGCCACCAATAAAAGTTGCTCTAACTGTAAAAGCTCCTGCTATTTGATTTGCAGTAAGAACTGTAGCCGTAGCAAAACCATTAGCATCTGTTGTTATAGTAAAAGTTGCTTGGCCAGCAAAATTACCACTTACTCCTCCTGTTCCATTTACAACAGTAAATGTAACCGTTACATTAGCAACAGGGTTATTACCTGCATCTCTAACAAGAGCCTGTAGTAAAACACCAAAATTAGTGTTAACAATTGTGCTTTGTCCTGAACCTTGACTTACAGCTATTTGGGTAGGAGCACCAGCTAGGTTAACTAAATTAAAATTTGCTCCTTGAGCAAGCGGGCCAGAAGTTTTATTAGCTACAACATTATAAACACCTACCACATTATTAGTTGTAAACGTCGGAGCCATAGCAAAACCCATAGCATCAGTAATTACTGTTGCAGTTAAGCTACTACCAGGAAATCGTCCACTAGGGCCACTACTTGGAGCAGTAAAAGTTACTGAAATAGCTGGAACAGGGTTATTAAAACCATCTACTAGTAAAGCAACCAAGCCTATAGGTAAGGCTGTATTAATTTGTACTTGTTGCCCTGCACCTGCCTGAACTGTAATCATAGCAGGAGGGCCAGGATTATTTTGCAGTTGAATAACTGTGTTAGCACTACCAGAAGTTACATTAACATTATAAAAAGCGCCTAAAGAAGATCTTCTACTAGCCTTAATCATGCTAGCTGGAACCATAGCAATACCATTAGCATCAGTAGTAACGGTTATTGTATTGCTACTTGTACTAGTAAAAATGGCTGTAGCAACAGTATTTGGATCACCCGCTGGAGCAGTAAATGTAACCATTGCACCAGAAACGTTAGAACCACCATTTTGAGCAACAACTCTAAAATCCTGTGTAAAATTTGTATCTACAACTGTATTTTGTCCTGAACCATTTATAATCGTGAGAGAAGTTACAGTTTGAAATGGGGTTGGCAAGGCTTTTTTGCCTGGAGTAGCGGCTATTACCTGTTCTGGCAATAAAGCTATTAAAAATAGTATCAAGATCGACAAATAGTAATTATTGGGGTTTAGTATTTTATTTGTTGTTAACTTCATAGTTTGCCTCACGATAGGGTGCTTTTAGTAAAATAATACTTCTTAATTTGTTTTTAGAATGAATAATCAAAATAATCACTCTGGGTGAGAATAAAACAGCCAATGGTAACCCAAAACTATTTGCTTTAATAAAATATTAATGAAACATTAATGTGTTTTATCTTTTTCGATTAAGTAATATTTGCAATCTTTTATTGATTAATAATCCTATTAGTTAAATGATTTATTAATTAATAAAAATATATTAATAATAGATTCACTTAATAGGTTTCAAACTCAAATAATTTGGTACAGAAATAGTTACTCTACAAAGCAATTTCTGCTTTTATAACCTCTTAAATAAATAAAATATATTACTATGGTTTGGTGGTATTTACTTGATATGTATAGAGTTTACAGCAAGATAATATTTCTTCAATGTATAAGATAAAGATTACGAGAAATTGATACCTTAAAAGTTATGACTATAAAAAAGGTTTAATTACTTTTACTATAAAAGCAAAATGATCCTATAGATTATGTTCTTTATGATAAAAAATTTTCTTATAATTTAATTAATAATGTTTAAACAATAAACATTTCATTAATCTATTTATTACACTATAAACTAAAAATTATGAGGTTATAATGATGAGAATTTTTGTTCCACTGTTAATCCAAATAAGCTAATCTTTGCTATTTACCTCGTTCAGGGATTTAAGAATTAAGAAAAAACTCGTTTATCTTGTTTATTTAGTTTACAGAGTACGGAGTAAACAAAATTTTCTTTTCTAATAGTAAAAACCCCACTATTTTGCGTAATTTTCCACAGTCTTTAAAATCCTATCCTCATTAAGCTAGATAAATTACTGAATAAATTAACGATAAATATAATGGCATACAAAATGCCTATTTAATTTTGAAACTCTAATACTGTTTTCCTCTATTAGAGTATTTGTATAATTGTAAGCAAGAAATAATAGAAGTGTTGATTAGAAGTTAATAGGAGACAATCAATGGTTGAGCAGGATTCTACAAAGACAAGTAAAACTCCATGGCTTGGGTTGCAAATCTTTTGTTTTATTGCTTGCATTCCCTCATTAGGTGCATTGTTAGCAAAACTTTATGGTATTGCATCAATGCAGACAATTACTTTAGGCGTTGCATTACCTGGATGTATTGGGCTTTTTTTTATTTGGCTTTGGGCACATAAATCAAATCATAAAGAGTTAGCAACCACATTAGCTATAGGGTTTGCTAGTGGAATGCTTGCTACTATAGCTTATGACTTAATAAGAGTTCCTTTTCATTTGGCTGGCTTACGTATCTTTGTACCTATAAGCACTTTTGGTATTTGGGTAGCAGATTCAAATTCATCTTCTAGATTTACAGAAGTAATAGGTTGGGTTTATCACTATTCTAATGGCGTTACGATTGCCATTATGTATGTTTTATTTATGCGTAATCGACATTGGGCATGGGCAATCCTTTGGGCATGCAGCCTAGAAACATTAGCAATATTTTGTCCCTTTGGTCGCATATTCTCCTTATCAGGCAACTATCCAGCTATTGGTATTGCTTATCTTGGTCATATTGCCTATGGCTTACCCCTTGGTTGGTTAGTCTATAAATGGGATATAACCCAAAACTATCTTGCTCGTATCTCACCATTAATTAAAGGCTTGTTTATTCTAATTGCCATAGTAGCAATGATTGGGCCACTACTTGCACCAGAGGCAGTTGAAAAAGATTCTAGGGCTATTGATAAAACATTTCGTGTTGAAGGGTTACACCTTAACCCAGATTTTCTACGAATTAATCAAAATGGCCAAATTCAAGTCCTAAATTCTGAAGCTAGCCAAGTATCAGTGATATTAAAAGACAATATGGATTCCAAAACTATTGAAGCAGGAAAGAGTGAAGTTTTCTCATTTCCTAAACCAGGTATTTATCAAATTTATGTTAAAACTCAACAGCGTTCACGAAGCAGTTTTATTATTGTTGAACCTGTTGAAAGAACACCATAAATTACAAACTAGTATGTTTACTGGTTATTTGAAAGGAAATTAGGCTTATGACTAACACAACTATTAGTTCTGATCAAATAAGCTTTTCTTCCCTCTTAAAGAAGGTTGGAACATGGTTAAGCAAAAACCTTAAAGAAGCCATGATTTCTGTTCTAATAGCCACTATCATTGGTTTCATTCTAAATGTTTACCTGATGGGATGGATCTATGATGGTTATAAAAAAGTTAATGGTGCACCAGCAACTGGGGAAGGAAACCTAACAACAGGTCTGCTTATTTACTCTATTGCAAGCATGATTTGTTTTGCTTTACTTGGCTATTGGCGAGTAGTTGGTAGTGAGCGATTTTTTAAGGAGCTTAGTAATCTACCTATATTACTTGGTGAGCTTTTCAGTAAAGATGGACAATCAGCCTGGATACACCTTTTATGGGGTGCAGGCTTGGCACTTATAGCCATGCAAATTATATCTCCTTGGTTAAGTGGGGTTTTGGCAATAGGTTTACTAGCAACTTTTCCATCAATATTAGGAAGTATTTTATCTAAATTTTTAATGCAAGTGTGGTCTGCTATTGTAGCCAAACTAGCACCAGCACAAAAAGGCCAGCAAATAAGCCAACATGCTTTTATTGTAGCTTTAATTGGTACTTGTGCAGCACTTGCTGCAGGCTTCTTTATCTATGGCACTATGGTAAAACTATTGCTTGCCATTATTTGTATCTTTGCTGCAATTACTCTAGCTAATCAGTCTCAGTCTAAACCTCCATCTGCTTTGTTATTAAGCTTTTTCACAATAATTTCTATTGTTTATATTTTTCTACCTAAAATTGTACTAGCTCATGATGGTGGACGATGGGAAACAGGTAATATTGACGTAGTAACTTGGCTTAATGCGGCAGATACTCAACCTTTATTGGGCTATGCCTTAACAGGTGGTGGAGCATCAGGTATTGGGGCTGGATTAGGCTGGGGACTTGGAAACACTCTTGGGGAAGTAGGTCAAGTAGGCCCAGAAATTGTGCCACAGCAACCAACTCATATTGAACAAGATATAGTTTCTGGCCCTCAAGCTATTCAACAATTGGTTAATGCTGGTTATACAGTACTTACAGACGCTGCTGGTAATCCTGTTACAGATGCTGCTGGTAATCCTTTAGTTCTAGAACCAGGAAATTGGGGTGGTGGTTTTCATGGTGGTGCTTATGAAACTATGACAGTAGTTGATCCTGTAACAGGCAACAATGTAAGAGTGTTAAACCCAAATAATGTCTCAGTTATTCAAGATGTAGTTCGCCCAAATGTTGAAACCCTTCAAACCAATATTTATAGCGGTAATCAAGCAATGGATATACTAGAACAATCTGGTTTAGTTGTTCGTGTAACTAATCCAGATGGAACATTTAGCTATCGTCCAAGACCTAGTTTTACTAATCTTAATGGAGGCGGGGCTACAATTAGAACAGCAGAAGCTACAGACCCTGCAACAGGTGAGGTTACTGGAGCACAAGAATCAAGAATTCCAAGTGTACTTGGTGTAGGGTATACCTTACGCCCTGATGGTACTTTAGATCCAAACATTGCTATAGTTGTACCTCAAACAGAATCAGGAAATTCTCTTGGCCAAACAGGGCGATGGGATCAAGTAACTCATCCACTGCCAGGGGTTGAAGTTCAAGGAGAACCAGGTTTTGTTAATCAAGTAGCTAACGATCTTAGAACTATAGATTCTGTACCAAGCGGCCAAAATACATTAGATGGAATTATATTAAGCGGTAACAATGTAAATATTAAACAAGTGCCTCCTGGCTCAGGTAATTCAGCCACTGTTCATCATGTTATAGATGCTTTTCAACAAGGTGCTACACCAGGAGATGGAACAGATGTAACTGTTGGTTATGACCCAACAACATTACAAATTGGTAGTGGTTTATTTCCTTGGAATCCTCGTCCACCTGATGTTGGCCTACACCATGAGTTAGTTCATGCCCTACACGCAACTAATGGCCAAATGCAGCTTGGAAATACAGTAGATCCTATAACAGGCGATCAAATTCCTACAAGAGAAACTCAAGCCACTGGTATAGGGGGATTTGCAGGTAATGATCCTAATAATCCAACAGATAACAGTTATAGAAATGAGCGTGGAATACCACCACGACCATCTTATGTTCTTTAATTTGTAATGAAATATTGTAGGGAAAGAGAGTAAATTTATGTTAGGACAAAATCAAGAACTTGCATTACAAGTTAGAATTACAGGCCAAACCCAAAATAGCTTGATGTTAGCTTATCGAGTTGAGAACAAATCAGACTGTGATGTATATATTTTTAACCAAATCTATAACCGCCGTTTACCTAATGGTCTATTTGTAGTTGATCCTAATTTGGTTTATGTATCACTTAGCGATGATACTTTACGTTTAAGCAAAGCTGTTGCTCATATGCCAGATAACGCTATTGTGGAACATCCTATAATTCCTTGTGCTACTATGCTAGAACGTGGTAAGAGTTTTGAGGAAAACTTCAATGTAATTCTTCCAGCAGTTAGTTTTAACCCTTACTTTCCTCCTAGAATACGAGATGCTAGACAAGTACCTGTAACTTATCACAATACTATTTTCTCTTTAGGATATTTCAAAGCAACTGAACTAGGTAAACGCCAAGCAATTTCTGTAATGACATCTAAAGGTGAGGCTTTTTATGTAACTCTAACTGCACCAAGTCAACAATTAATTTCATCTGAACCATTAATTAGACCTATTGCAGTATTACCTGAAATAGCAATACAACCTCCTCCATTACGTATTTGCCCGCATTGTGGTGCGTCTAATCTTGGTTCATTACCAATTTGTTTGCTTTGCAAAGCTGATATAGGTCAAATCCAATCTATCGCACAACCTATGCCTAAAGTAGAACCTACTAGAGTAGCGCCACCTAGAATAGAACCTATCCCTAGAATAGAGCCTGCTAGAGTAGTAGAGCCTATAAAAGTACCACCTACTAGAATAGAGCCTAGAATTGCTCCTCCAGCAGTTACAGTATGCCCTAAATGCAAACAACCCTTAAAACCAGGCAAAGAATTTTGTACTAGTTGTGGGCACAAGCCTGATGCGGCGCAATCAACTAATGCTACAAAGGCTGACAGGATTTGTCCAAATCCTCAATGCCGTCAAGTAGTGCGAGTAGGCAGACGTTTTTGTTCTGTTTGCGGTACACAAGTTAGTTAACAAGCTTGACTATTAAGTTTGAGAAAGGAGGTTATTATGCTCCAGCCTACAATTAACACCATTTCAAGTTTGAAAATATGTCCTAGTTGTCAAACTGCTATTGAAGAAGGTGAAAGTTTTTGTGGAACATGTGGGTATTCACTAACAGCAAATAAAGCTTTATTCAACAAAATATCTTCTAAGTCTGTTTTTCCAACCTCATCAATAATATGTACTAACTGTGGTGCAGAACTTGAAGCTAATGAATCTTTTTGTGGTAGTTGTGGACAAGTAGCACATGTAGCCCTACCAAAAAAGTTATCTACTGTTTTTGCAATGGAAAAAACTTGTCCGACTTGTAAAACAAAATTAGCTGTTGATGAAAAATTCTGTGGTGTATGTGGATTAAACTTAAATGCTGCAAATACTGCAAATACTGCAAATGCTGTAAACACTGTAAATACAACTATTCCAAAAGCACCTGCTGATATAGAGCGAGTAGATAAACCAAAAACCTCTCGATTACCTTGGCTATTTGCACTAATAACAACCATATTTTTGGCTATCTTAGGATATGCCATTTTTGTAAACCTTGATTCTATCTTTCCTCCTGCGTCTTCTACACCTACTGTTACTACTGTTACTACTACGTCTACTACTGATAATAAAACTTCTGATTCTAAGCAAACCCTAATTAACCAGACAATTAGCGGCCTTAAAGGGCATGTTTATGGTTTAGCATTTTCTCCAAATGGAAAGATATTAGCGATTGCTAGCTCTCAAAATGCAACTGAAAACAAAGAATATACAAGTGAGCTTAGACTCTATAATGTAGAAACTGGTCAAGTGCTCCAGCAAATAACAGAACATAGCGAAGGATTTTTGTCTTTGGCTTTTTCACCTAATGGGAAATGGATTGCTATTTCAACAGGTTTAGGGACAAATACAACAGGGCGAACTGGTAGAATAAAGCTTTTTGATGTCCAAACAGGGCAAATTATTTGGGCTGTTCTAGCACATAATGACTTTGCTACCTCAGTAGCATTTTCACCAGATGGAGCAACTATTGCTAGTGGAAGTTGGGATAGCACTATAAAACTATGGAATATTGCATCAGGTCAATTGCTCTATACAATAAACGGAACAGCAGCAATTAATACAATAGCTTATTCTCCTGATGGTATGGTTTTAGCTAGTGGCAATCAAAAAATGATGGCAGAAATATGGGATATTAGAACAGGTGCAATGGTATGGTCATTTGCTAGCTCTAATCCTGGAGTTGGTATTAAAACAGTTGCTTTTTCTCCTGATGGTCATAGGTTAGCTACAGGAAGTTGGTCAAGAACAACTGATAATCAAGTAAACCTATGGGATATGCAAACAGGGGTATTTATATATAGTTTCCGGGATCAAGGCTATAGTATTCATACACTAGCGTTTTCTCCTGATGGTCAAACTTTAGCAACTGGAAGTTGGGATGATAAAAATATACAGCTTTGGGATTTAAAGAGTGGTAATTTAATAGCTAGATTCACTGGGCATAGTGGAGGTGTACGAGCAATTGCATTTTCACCTGATGGAAAAGTTATAGCAAGCGGAAGTGCAGATGAAACTGTTAGGTTTTGGACTCTTAAAACAAACTAATAGCTAACATATAAATTATAATGTTAGCTATTAGTTATAATTTATGTGTTAGCAAAATAGAGTAAGCCTTTGATAGCTGAGCAAGATGGCAAAAAGGCTAGATGGACTTTTACTTAATTAGATCAATAGCTCTTTTTCCGCCCCATTTAACCATAATTTCATCATCATATTTATCAGCCATTCTCATAACTTCTACAATAGATGCATTAAGTTCTTCTTTATCACAAGTTGAGCCAACAATATTATGTTCAAAAACAATCTCTTTGTCTTCGTCTATACCAAAAGCACCAAAACGCATTGAAACATTTTTTCTTAATAAAAAATAAAGTAAGTCTGGTGTTAAATTAGCTCCTGAAACTACATAAGCGCGTGTAGTAATTACTGCATCATCATACCAAGGATTAACTATTACATGTGCAATTGCTGAGCGAAAAGGAATAGAAAATAGTGGAATACTGTTATCTATTACAGCTATTTCTCCAAATAGCTCTTTTATCCAAGGTGTTATTTTTTTATAACAATCTTTTTGAGGTTTAGTTTTAAACTTTACACTATTTACTTTACTTACTTTACTTACTTCCTTCAAATTCTTTTCATCCTCATTAGCATTGCTAGTATTTTCTCCTGTTACCACTGTAGCCATAAAGTTTTGCCTCTTAGAACCCAGTACTAACATTTTATGTACTGGGTTTATTGTTTATTAAGTTATTGTTTGTGGTTGAGTATTTATTAGTTTAAGCAGGAGTTATATCTTTAGCATCTTCCACTAATACCTCCTGTTTTTTGGGGAAGTAAAGAGAAAGAACAATAGAAAGAGTAAGCACACTAAAGATAATGCCTAATGAAATAGTCACAGGGAATTTACCACCAAAAGCTTCGTTAAGCCATACCATTTTAAGCCCTACAAAGACTAAAATTGTAGCTAATCCATACTTAAGCATATGGAATTTGTCTACAGCACCAGCAAGCATAAAGTAAAGTGAGCGTAAGCCTAAGATAGCAAAGATATTAGAGGTAAAGACTATCAAAGGTTCTTTGGTAATCGCAAAAATTGCTGGAACAGAATCTACTGCAAAAATGATGTCTGTAAATTCTAAGAAAAGCAAAGCTAGAAATAATGGGGTTGCGTGTAATATCCCATTAACACGAGTAAAGAAATTTTGCCCATCTAGCTTATCAGTAACAGGAACAAAGCGGCGGAACAGTCGAATAATTGGGTTTTTCTCTGGCTCTATTTTTTCATCACCAGCAAAAAACATCTTTATTCCTGTAAGGATTAAAAAACCACCAAAGATCCAAATTACCCAGTGATAAGCCATTAAAGCCGAACCAAGAGCAATAAAAATAGCTCTAAATACTAATGCACCCAAAATCCCATAAAATAACACTCTATGTTGATAAAGTGATGGGATAGCAAAGTAGCTAAAGACAACCACAAAAATAAAAATATTATCTACAGACAGAGATTTCTCAATCACATAGCCAGTGAGAAATTCTAACCCTACTGCTTTTGCTGCTAGGTCTGGATCAAAACCAGGAATAGCAAGTAGTCTCTGATCTTGAGCAAACTTCCAGTTAGCATATTGATAAAGCCCAAAGTTAAAGATTAAAGCTAAACTTACCCAAATAATGCTCCAAGTAGCTGATTCCTTAAAAGTAACCACATGAGCTTTCTTATGAAATACACCTAAATCAAGGGCTAACATCGCAAACACAAACAGCATAAACAATCCATACAACCAATAATACTCAGAAAATGGAAATAATGTAACATCCATAATAGTTTCTACCTTTCAGTTTATATTTATTTGTTCAAGGAAATTATTCAAAACACCTATTGAGCTTAAGTATTAACCCAATATTTTATTAGTCGTACTTGACTGTTTTTCTTTTGTTAGTTGGCTATTAGGTAAATTCTTAGTAAATTTTTCTTTTAGCCCTTTAACTCTTTCTAGCAAGGGTTTCAGCCTAGGGTTGTCTGCACCTATCAAGGCTATTCCAGCAAGAATAAATGGTACAGATGGCATAATTGGAATCAAAAAACCTATCAGACCCACTCCAATTAAAATAAAGCCTATAATCTCACGTAAATGTTGTCTCATATGTAGTTTGCCCCAAGTTGATTAAAAACATGTTGGCTTAAGGGCAAAGATTGTGCCAAAAGATGAAATTACTGTTAATAGCTTATATTTCTTCAAGTTACATAATAATCAATTGTGTGTGTGTGTGTTTGGAGATAACGTTGTATAGAATTTGAGATAAAATTTCTTGGATTTAAGAAATTCTTTTCTTTATTAATCAGTTTTTAGCTAGTTTTTAATCAGTTTTTGTTTTGGCATATTTTTCGCTATAGTTACTAGCTATGAAGAATCAAGAAAAGATTCCAAAAAAAATTATTAAAGAGCATAGAAACCTGCTTCATGATTTTTATCGTGAACAATCTTTTCGCCTATTAGTACAAAGTGTTAAAGACTATGCTATTTATATGTTGGATAAAGATGGGCTTGTTATGAGTTGGAATGATGGAGCAACAAATATTAAAGGTTATCAAGAAAATGAAATAATTGGGCAGCATGTCTCTTGTTTTTATACTCAAGAGGATCAACAGACCAATAAACCTAAACAAGGGTTAGAAACTGCTCAATTAACAGGTCATTTTCAAACTGAGGGTTGGCGAGTGCGCAAAGATGGTTCAAAGTTTTGGGCTAGTGTAACAATTTCTCCAGTTAAAAATGAAGATGGTGAGTTAGTAGGATTTGCTAAAATTACTCGTGATATGACAGAGCAAAAACAAGCTGAAGAAGAAAAATATAGGCTTCAACAGTCTCTCCAACGAAGTGAAATGATGTCTACTTTAGGTTCATTGGTAGCAGGAGTGGCACATGAAGTTCGTAACCCTCTTTTTAGTATGTCTGCCACATTAGATGCTTTTGAAGAAAGCTTTCCAGATCATCCAGAATATAAAGAATATTTACATATTTTACACAGCGAATTAAACAGGCTTACTAGCTTAATGAAAGATTTACTTGAGTATGGAAAACCATCTAATCAAAAGCTTTTAGCCTGCTCAATTGAACCTGTTATTATAGAAGCAATTAAAGCTTGTAGTTCTCTTTCTAAACAGCAAAAAGTAACAATAAAACATAAAATAGCAAAAAAACTACCAGAAGTTTTACTTGATGAAACTAGGTTAGTTCAAGTCTTTCAAAACCTTTTAGATAATGCTATTCGTCATTCTCCAAACAATAGTGATGTAACCATCTTAGTTAAAGCTATCACTGAGGAAAATTCAACTTGGGTAGAGACAATAATTCAAGACTGTGGTACAGGGTTTGCGCCCAAAGACTTACCAAAAATCTTTGAGCCATTTTTCTCTCATCGCCCTGGTGGTACAGGGTTGGGGCTACCTATAGTCCAAAAGATTGTTGACCAACACCAAGGAAAAATTTTTGTTGATAATCACCCTTTAGGTGGTGCTAGAGTCAGAGTATTATTACCAGCTATCAAATAAATCTAGTTGCCTTCTATTATAAAAATGAGGTAAGCCATTTAATGTCAAGGAATAAGATTTTAGTAGTTGATGATGAGCCAGGTATCCGCTTTGGTATTCGTAAGTTTTTAGGCTCAAAAGGTTATAACGTCCTAGAAGCTTTTAATTGTGAAAAAGCTCGTGAAGTCTTTCGTCAATCCTCACCAGATGCAGCAATAATAGATTATTCTTTACCTGATGGTACAGCATTAGACTTATTATCTTATTTCAAAGAAATTGCGCCTTCTGTCCCTCTATTAATTCTAACTGCTCATGGCTCAATAGATTTAGCAGTTCAAGCAATCAAATTAGGTGCAGAACAGTTTTTAACTAAACCTATTGAATTACCAGCTTTATTAATAATCCTAGAAAGACTTCTTGATAATGAACGCAATAGACAAAAACTCTTAGCTAATAAAACACAACAAACTCGTAAACAAATAGATCCTTTCCTTGGTACTAGTCTTTTAATCCAACAATTAAAAGAAAAAGTTCATCGTGTAGTAAATGCTGATAGTCCAATATTAATTTTAGGAGAAACAGGTACTGGTAAAGGAATACTAGCCAAATGGTTACATGAAAATAGTCCTAGGGCAGAAGAAGCTTTTGTAGATCTAAACTGTGCAGGACTAAGTAAAGAGTTTTTAGAAACAGAGCTTTTTGGACATGAAAAAGGAGCTTTTACTAGTGCTATTGCTAGCAAATCTGGTCTATTTGAAATTGCTCATCAAGGAACAGTTTTTCTAGATGAAATAGGAGATATTGATCCACAAATACAACCTAAATTATTAAAAGTGCTGGAAGAGAAACGCTTTCGCCGTTTAGGAAGTACATCAGATAAACAAGTAGATGTTAGGTTAATTGCTGCAACCCACCAAGATTTAAATCAGCTTGTCCAAGAAAAGAAATTTCGTAGCGATCTTTATTTTCGTATTAGCACAATTCCTCTTCGTACCCCTGCTTTACGTGAAAGACCTGAAGATATACCCCTACTAGCTAATTACATATTACATGATCTTGCTCATTTAAGGCATGACGTGGTTTATCTATCTA
>Ga0075163_10000824_pt1 | contig 41045 bp, 33 predicted proteins | sample JI1023141ADNA_FD_71478 | JGI IMG/M metagenome (GOLD analysis project Ga0075163, IMG submission 71478) | Wastewater effluent complex algal communities from Wisconsin, to seasonally profile nutrient transformation and Carbon sequestration -... | ecosystem: Engineered > WWTP > Effluent > Algae...
TATTTCGGCGCAAGGTATTAAGTGCATTCAGGTCTGTGCAATTTGATGAAAAAAAAAGACTTGAAATGCAATGCTGTTACCTCCGGGTTCTGGGCATTTTGGATCTGACCGGAGTCTGTTCCATACCGTTAAAAGGTCGAAAATACCGTCCGAAACCGGACAGCTTATCAATGGCCCGAATGAATTAATTTCGCTGCCTCAATTAAACTTTCACGAGAATGATCAAATCAATCATTGCAGCGGGTGTAATATCCATTCCGCTTTTGTCAGGTGCTCAGAACATCAAATTCACGGAATATGACCTCAAGAATGGTCTACATGTGATACTGCACGAGGACCACAGCACGCCAATTACAGCTGTTACGGTGATGTACCACGTTGGTTCTAAGAATGAAACCACAGGTCGTTCAGGAATGGCTCACTTTTTTGAACACTTATTGTTCGAAGGTTCTGACAATATTGGACGTGGTGAGTACGCCAAATACGTCGAGAACGCTGGCGGTGCCCTCAATGCGAATACCTCGCAGGACAGAACATTTTATTACGAATTGGTTCCATCCAATCAACTGGAGCTTGGACTCTGGCTGGAAAGCGAACGAATGATGCATGCTAAAGTTGAAATTGCGGGCATCGAAACACAGCGTGAAGTTGTAAAGGAAGAAAAGCGTCAGCGTATCGACAATCAGCCATATGGCAATATGTTTCTCGAAACACTTGATCACGCATTTAATGTACACCCGTATAGCTGGCCTCCGATCGGCAGCATGGAAGATCTGAATGCAGCTCAGGAGGTTGACTTCAAGAATTTCTACAAGACATTTTATGTGCCGAATAATGCTGTTCTAAGCATTGCTGGTGATATCAATATTGAAGAAACAAAAGCACTTATCGAGAAGTACTTCTCAGATATCCCTAGAGGAACAACTGATATTCCTCGCCCAACGCAGGTAGAGCCGTTAAACACTGGAGAGGTTCGCGATACCATTTGGGGAAAGGATCAGCTAACTATGATTGTTCAAGCTTATCACATTCCAGCTCAAGGAACCAAAGAATTTTATGCCGTCGATATGTTGAACCAACTCCTCTCACAGGGTGAAAGTTCAAGGTTGAATAAATCCATCGTGGAAGAAAAGGAATTGGCCTTGTTTGCAGGTGCTTTCACATACAACACAGAGCATCCGGGTTTGACAATGGCGTTTAGTCTCGCCAACATGGGAGTTGAAGGCAAAGATTTGGAAAACGCCATGAATGAAGAATTCGAAAAGGTGAAGAAAGAAATTATCTCCGACAAGGAATATCAGAAACTTCGCAACCAGGTAGAAAATGATTTTGTATCACGTAATGCTTCAGTTGCCGGAATTGCCGAGAGTCTTGCTAATTATCACATGTACTTCGGTGACACCAATTTGATCAATACTGAAATTGAAAAGTACATGGCAGTGACCAAAGAAGACATCATGAATGCAGCGAAGAAATTCTACAATAAAGAAAACCGTGTGGTGCTTTATTTTATGAATGATCCTAAGATGTCAGAGAATTAATTCAACAGTCAACAAACTAGTCAAGATTTAAAAAGTAAATACGAACGATGAAAAAGTTCTTCAAAATATTCGCTCTTGCAATCGTGGTTGCAATTGCTTCATGTAAAACCGGAAGTAAGGTTGATAGGTCAAAGGCACCTGCAGCTGGCCCAGCTCCAAAAATTCAGATTGGCCAATATCAGATGGCGCAGCTCGACAATGGTCTAAGAGTGATTGTTGTTGAAAATCACAAATTGCCGCGCGTTTCTTATAGTGTAAGTCTCGATATCGATCCTATCATGGAAGGCAGCAAAGCTGGCTATACTTCTTTGGCCGGTGAATTAATGAGTGCTGGAACAACTTCAAAAAGTAAAGCGCAAATCGATGAGTCGATAGATTTTATGGGTGCTTCTTTGAGCACTTCGTCAACGGGTGTTTTCGGAAGCTGTTTGAAGAAACACAGCAAGGACTTTTTGTCTTTGATGTCGGATGTGTTGTTGTACCCAACATTTCCTCAAGACGAATTTGAGAAAAGCAGAAAACAAACATTGTCGGGTTTGACCAATGAAAAGACAGACCCGAATTCTATGTCTGACAAAATTGGCAATGTATTGAAATATGGCAGCAATCATCCCTATGGTGAAGTGATGTCAGAGGCTTCTGTGAACAGCATTTCCCGCGATGATCTTGTGAAATATTACAATGATTTTTTCCGTCCTAATGCAGCATACCTTGTTGTTATAGGCGACATCACTTTTGATGAAGCGAAAGCACAAGCAAATGAGTATTTTGGAAAATGGAAAAAGGGAACTGTAGCTGAAAACAAATTCGCAACCCCATCAGCACCTGAAGGCAATCGTGTAGCATTTGTTCCACTGGCCGGTGCTGTGCAAAGCGTAATTGATGTGACTTATGCCGTGGACATTAAGCCGGGAACACAGGATGCAATTGTTGCGAATGTGCTTAACAATATTCTGGGAGGTTCTGGTTTCCAGACCAGACTTATGCAAAACTTGAGAGAAGATAAAGCGTACACCTACGGCTCATATTCTACGATTTCTCCTGATGAAAATATCGGTTATTTCTCTGCCGGTGCAAGCGTGAGAAATGCCGTAACTGATAGCGCCGTAACTGAGATTCTTTATGAAATGCAACGTCTGGTGAATGAACCAGTAGCCGATAGCACTTTGAGAACTGTGAAGAATATAATGACAGGAAATTTTGCTCGATCATTGGAACGCCCTCAGACTATAGCCAATTTCGCTTTGAACATTGAGAAATTCAAGCTGCCTAAAGACTACTATGAAACGTATCTTCAAAAACTGAATGCGATTACTGTAGCAGATGTGCAGGCAATGGCGAAAAGAGTTATCAAGCCTTCGAATGCATTCATTACAGTTGTAGGCAATAAAGAGGTTGCAGACAATCTCGCAAAATTCGCCAAGTCAGGCAAGGTAGAAATGCTGAATGCTGATGGCACGCCATTCGTTGACTTGAAACCGGCACCTGAAGGAGTTACAGTGCAGAATGTACTTGAAGCGTACATCAAAGCAATGGGAGGAAAGGATGCTATTTCAAAGGTGAAATCATTCGAACAAAAAGGTAAAATGAGTTTTGGACCGATGTCAGCTGATATGAACATCAAAATGAAAGATTCCAAAAAGTTCGCTATGACTGTCAATATGGGTGGAATGGATTTGATGAAGCAAGTATTTGATGGAACGAAGGGCATCATGCAGCAGGGGCCTCAAAAAATGCCAATGGATGAAGCCATGATTGCTGATGTGAAAGTTCAGATGGATATGCTAGCTGAAATCAATTATGATAAATATGGTGCTGTTGCCACATTGAAAGGTATTGATAAGGTGAACGAGAAGGATGTTTATGTTGTCGAACTTAAAAAACCGGATGGTACTTTGTCAACCGATTATTATAGCGTTGAATCAGGCTTACGCGTTAAATCTGTTGCAATTGAAGGAGAAGGTGCAGAGGCTGAAATGTCTGAAACACTTTACCAGGAATATGCAACTGTGGAAGGAATTAAGTATCCCGGCAAAATCATTCAGAATGCAGGTGGACAGACTATTGAAATGACATTCTCTGAAATGCGTATCAATCCTAAACTCGACGACAAAGACTTTATCGTTGAGTAATCAATGCATGTATAGAAATTTCAACTTGCGACAAATCATTTTTTGCGTGTGCACGATGCTATTGAGCATCGTGCACACGCAGTTTATGACTGCGCAGGAGTATAATCCACCGGCAGATTCCGGAGGAACCAAAGCGAAGAACCTAGGTTTTTCAGCAGGTGTGATATACTCTAATATTTCGTTTGATTCCGAGCCCTATTTTGCTGATAGTGCCGGTAAGGTTGGAAGAAGCGTTGTCGCGGAAAGTCCTGGACTTAGTGCTGGACTCTTTTACAATATTCGACCGATAAAGAATATGCTTCTTAGGCCAGGTGCTGAGCTCACGATTTTGCCAGCGAAAATTGAATATGATACAGACATCAACCATAAATCGGTTGCGGATATTTGGCCTGTTGTTCTAGAATTTCCAATATCTGTTATCTACTCTCGGAATACTGAGCAAAATTGGATGATAGGCAAAAAAAGATCCCCTGAATTTGGATTGGCGGTTCGACCCGCAGTGCCTGTCGTGTCGTTTTTCGATGTCAAGCCTACGTTTAAAACTTTTAACCTGAATGCTGATGTGACAGTCGGCTATCCCTTTAAAATGAAACGAGGCTGGCTGAGAACTGAATTGTTTTATTCTCATGGATTCTATAACATTATCGGCGAAGACCCGAAGGATTTTAAAACATACACGATCAAAGAAATAGGTCGCAGTTATTTTGGGGTTCGCATAATGTTCAACTGACTTTCTAAAACTGCTTTAGATGTTCGTAAAGTAAATGAACAGGCAGCCCCATCACGTTGAAATAAGAGCCGTTCAATTTGCTGATTCCTACATAACCTATCCAGTCCTGCGCACCATAAGCACCCGCTTTGTCATATGGCTGGTAATGATCAACATAATGTTCTATTTCCGCTTCATTCAGTTTTGTGAATTGAACTTTTGTCTCATCGCTGAAAGTGAGCTGTTTTTCTAATGATGTAATGCAAACTCCCGTGAACACCTGGTGTTCAGCTCCAGATAGTTCTGAAATCATGACGATAGCTTCCTCTCTGTTAGCTGGTTTATTGAGTACGTGATCGTTAATCCACACTACGGTGTCGGCAGTGATAACAATTTCACCGTTTTTTATTTCTGAGAGAAACGCATCTGCCTTCAGTTTGGCTAGGTATTCCGGAATTTCTTTCCCTTTCAGATTGGTCGGGAATACTTCATCAACATCAAGTGTACGGATTTCAAAATCGATTTCAAGTCCTTTTAAAAGTTGTTTGCGTCTAGGGCTTTTTGAAGCGAGAATGATTTTCGAGTGTTTTATGTTTTCAAGCATTTTCCATAAACTTTGGACGCAATATGTTCATGGTAAAGGCAATTCAAACATGACTTTCTATTGATTTCTTCACAACCTTTCGACCTCTGGAATTCGGCGCAAGTTGAGCCTTAACTTTGCCCAATGCATCAGACCATTGTCATTTTGGATTTTGGTTCTCAAGTCACCCAGCTGATCGCCCGTAGGGTGAGAGAACTGAATATTTACTGTGAAATTCACCCATGGAATAAAGCACCAGAAATTGGACCTCATGTAAAGGGTGTCATACTCTCCGGGAGCCCATTTTCTGTGCATCAGGAAGGTGCTCCACTGCCAGATATTAGCGGCTACGTCAATAATTTACCTGTATTGGGGATTTGTTACGGCGCGCAGCTTATGGCCACATTGAATGGAGGCGAAGTGGTGCGATCAACACACCGTGAATATGGACGGGCTGAGTTGGTAGCAGTAAAGGATTCTCCATTGCTTAAGGGAATCCCTCTCCAATCGCAAGTTTGGATGTCGCATGGAGATACTATCAAAGACGCAGGAGCGGATGCAGAAATCATATGCTCAACGGGAGATGTTGCCTACGCAGGTTATCACATTAAAAATAAACCGGTATTTGGTGTTCAATTTCACCCAGAGGTTTATCATAGCACTGATGGCACACAGTTGCTTAAGAATTTTGTGGTCGATATATGTGGCTGCAGTCAGGATTGGACGCCTTTGTCATTCATTGATGAGACCGTAGCTGAACTCAAGGCAAAGATTGGCAGCGATACAGTGATCATGGGGCTTAGCGGAGGTGTTGACTCAACTGTGGCTGCAGTGCTTATCCACCGTGCAATAGGCGAAAGACTACACTGCATTTTTGTGGATAATGGGTTATTGCGTAAGAATGAATTTGAAGATGTTTTGGATAGCTACAAACATCTTGGCTTAAATGTTAAAGGCGTCAATGCCGCGTCGCAGTTTTATGATGCCCTTAAAGGTCTTTCTGATCCGGAGCAAAAACGAAAAGCAATAGGAAGAGTTTTTATTGAGGTCTTTGATGCCGAGTCGAAAAAGGAAAAAGACGCGGCTTGGCTGGGCCAAGGAACAATTTATCCTGATGTGATTGAGTCAGTGTCCGTTAGTGGTGGGCCTTCACAGACAATAAAAAGTCATCATAACGTGGGGGGACTTCCTGATTATATGAAGTTGAAAATAGTCGAACCATTGCGACTCCTTTTCAAAGATGAAGTGAGAAGAGTGGGCAAAGCACTTGAGATTCCTCAGAATATTCTTGGTCGTCATCCATTTCCAGGGCCAGGGCTCGGCATACGTATACTTGGCGATATCACCGAGGAAAAAGTTAGATTGCTTCAAGAAGCCGACGCCATCTGGACAAATAACCTCAAGGAAAGTGGATTGTACGATCAAGTATGGCAAGCAGGTGCAATTTTACTTCCTATCCAAAGCGTGGGAGTGATGGGTGATGAGCGCACCTATGAACGCACAATTGCCTTGCGAGCGGTGAATAGCACTGATGGCATGACTGCGGACTGGAGCAGATTGCCTCATGATTTTCTAGCTAAGGTTTCTAATGACATCATCAATAAAGTTAAGGGAATCAATCGAGTGGTTTATGATATAAGCTCTAAACCACCCGCAACCATAGAGTGGGAGTGAGTTTTACATCATAAATTTGTAACTGTCCTTGACATGTTCCTACATGGCATTGTTTTGGAATAAAGGTGGAAATGAAAATACAATTGGCTAAAAAAAATTATTCTGTTTTTAATTCACTGCTGGCATTTGTAGTAGTGATGATTTTGAATTCTTGCATGGTGAGTGCGCAAGTTTCCTCGCGTGTAGAGGAAATTAATGGTAAGCCATATTACATCCACACAGTTCAGAAAGGTCAAACCCTCTATTCAATCTCTAAACTTTATCAATGTGATATCAATGCTATCACGGCGGCGAATCCAGGCACAGACGCCGGAATTCAAGAAGGTGCTGAAATTAAAATTCCAGCTTCGGATTCGAAAGTGAAAGGGAAATCGGTCGCAACCGGCAGCACCGATAGGAAATACCTTATACATGTTGTGCAGAAAAAGGAAACACTTTATGCCATTTCCAATCAATACAACATTGATATTAATGATTTGGTAGCGGCGAATCCAGGCTCAGATGCTGGAGTCAAAAAAGGTCAAGAGCTAAGAATTCCGATTAAACAAGAAAAACCAAAACAGGTTCCTGTTGATAGAACCACACACACCGTAAAGCCGGGTGAGACTTTGTTTGGTATTGCAAAATCATATGGCGTGAGCGCTGAAGATATTCAATCAGCAAACGATGGTCTCAAGCGCGGGTTACTCGCTGGTGAGGATATTTTAATTCCGGTGAACATCGGCCCAATAGTGCCTTCGGGGAAAGATGACAACAAAACAATTCGTGATGTTGAGATCAAAGGTGAAACCACAGAAGCTCATTACGATATAGCACTTATGCTCCCGTTTTATGTCACTTACAATGATACTATGGAAGCCCGTGAAAATAAAATGAGGGATGTTGCGCTTCAGATGTATCGCGGCTCAATGATGGCCTCTGATAGTTTGAGCAAATTTGGATTGAATGCAACACTTCATGTTTATGACGTGATAGACAGCAAATCTATGATCACCGATGTGCTGGCTAAAAAGGAAATGAAAGAAATGGACATTGTGATCGGTCCTTTATTCAGAGAAACATTAAATGATGTTGGGGTTTGGGGAGCTGCTAACGGTGCACATGTGGTGGTTCCTGTTCAGCAGCCGAGCAAAGTTTTACTGAGTTCTCCTAACATGAGCAAAACCGTACCCGGAACAGCCACTCAATGGATGACGATTGCAAAACACATTTACGAAAAAAACAAAGGGGCAAACATTGTTGTGATTGATTCGAAGAACATTGATGATCGCAGGTCGGTTGATGCTTTCAGAGAGGAATGGCAAAAAATTTCTGGCGATAGTCTCACCAAGATTGTAGTGGTAGCTGATGCTGGTTCGTTCAATGTGAAGGACAAATTTGTGTCAGGCAAAAAGAACATTGTAGTTGCACCAACCAACGACAAGAAGCTTATTGCAACTTTGTTTAAAGGCCTTGGTGAAGGTGACATCGAAGTTTATGGCAACGAAAATTGGGATGATCTTGAAACAATTTCAGTTTCTAATCGCAATAAATACAAGGTTCATTATCCTCAAACTACTTTCATTGATTATTCAAATCCAGCGGTGCAGAAATGGATTGAGGCCTACCGTAAAAAATACAATTCGGAGCCAGGTAAATATTCTTTCGTTGGTTATGATGTCATGATGCAATATGGTTGCGGGTTGTTACAGTTCGGTCGCACTTTTCCAAATCACCTTAATGATATTGACGCAAGACTTTACGCGTCGGGTTTTGATTTTTTTAAAACCAGCAATGAAAGTGGTTTTGAAAATCAATATGTCATTATAGTTGGAACCAACAACTTTGAATTGATTCGTGAGAATTGATTTCAGAAAGAACTTTAATAATTGAATTTTATGGTCAATCGAGCGGATGTAGTAGCTGCTTTCAAAACGATTCAAGAGGAAATATGTATCGGACTTGAAATCGCGGATGGCAAATCTGTGTTCACCCGCGATCAGTGGGAACATTCTACAGGTGGCGGTGGACTTACCCGTGTTATTGCTCATGGAAATGTGTTCGAAAAGGGCGGAGTGAATTTCAGCGCAGTTGAAGGAAGGTTGCCTGTATTTATGAAAGAACGGGTTTCACCTATGGCCACTGATTTTTTTGCTACTGGAGTAAGCATTGTTCTTCATCCGGTGTCGCCTTTGGTTCCAATAATCCATATGAACATTAGGTATTTTGAAACCAATGCTGGTGATAGCTGGTTTGGCGGAGGAATAGATCTCACCCCAATTTATGTCGAGGAAAAGCATGCACAACATTTTCATTCAACGCTAAAGGAGACATGCGATTTGTTTGATTCGAATTATTATCCAAAGTTTAAAACTTGGGCAGATGATTATTTTTTTATCAAACACCGCGATGAAACAAGAGGCATTGGAGGAATATTTTTTGATTATCTCAAAGGTGAAGATGCTTTGACAATCGAAGAAGTCTTCAAGTTTGTAGTCGCAGTTGGTCAAACTTTTCTTAAAGCCTATTTGCCGATAGTGGAGGAGCAAAAATCAAAGTCATTTTCAGATCATCAAAAAAATTGGCAGTTGATACGCAGAGGTAGATACGTGGAGTTCAATCTTGTTTATGATAGAGGAACACGATTTGGACTCGAAACAGGTGGTCGCATAGAGTCAATTTTGATGAGTCTTCCGGAGCATGCATCATGGATTTATAATCACGAGCCCATAGAAGGGAGTGAAGAACTTAGAACAAGAGAATTGTTGCGCAAGGGTATAGTTTGGGCATAAAAAAAGGCTGCCTTTTTGAGACAGCCTTCAATCTTGAGTTTATCTGATTATATTCTATTATCAATTTCTTCAACGCCCGGGAATTTGCCTTTGTTGAAAATAAAATCTCCATCGCCAATTTCCGTAGTTGTTTTGAAGTTTTTGATTTTGTAGGTGATAGTGGCGTTCTCACGTGTTTTCACTTCCACTTTAAAAACTTCCATCTTTGTTTTGTCTACATAAAGAGTAATCGTGTGATAAGATTTGTTTTTTGCATCATTTGGATTTAAAGCTATTTGATAACATGAAACACCGTCAACAGTGGCATTTGCATTTTTCATTTCATGCTTAAAATCTTTTTCCCAGATGGTGAACATTTCAGCGGGATCGAAACCGCCATCTTTTACATCGGCTAGATTATCAATTGTGACTTCATTGCCATCTTTATTGTAATTCCATACTGTTTTGCCATCGCACCAAATCTGGTAGTCGCCCATGTTCACATAATATTTCGAACCTTTGATTTTAACCGACCCGGAATGAGTCTGGTTAATACCGGCTTTCGGATTATTAAGGGTTGATGTAAAATCTGAAGTGATTGATTTGTAAGTCTTGGCTTTTGCAGAGAGCTTATCAAGAACTTCCTTGGAAGTCTGTGCTGTTGAGCTGAGGGTGAGTCCGCTGATAAGGACTGTAAGAATAAGTGCTAAATTTTTCATTGATATGTTTACTAAAACGGTTCTTTTGCCGAGGCGTTTTTCAAGAACTGTTCCAAAGCCATCTCATCCGGAATAATAACTTTCCTCGCCTTACTTCCTTCGAAGGGTCCGATGATGCCTGCAGCCTCGAGTTGATCGATTAGGCGGCCTGCTCTGTTATATCCCAATTTGAGTTTTCTTTGAAGTAATGATGCGCTGCCTTGCTGGGTCATGACCACTATGCGCGCGGCTTCATTAAACAATTCGTCCTTGTCTTCGTCGGCAAAGTTACCCATTTCGAGTTGATTCTCATCAACTACTTCCGGCAATAGGAATGCGCTTGGATACGCTTGCTGCATGCCAATGAAGTCGGTAATTTCTTCTACTTCTGGTGTGTCTACAAAACCACATTGCAATCGAATGAGGTCATTTCCTGTTGAAAAGAGCATATCACCACGGCCGATCAACTGCTCTGCGCCGCCCGTATCAAGGATTGTGCGCGAGTCGATCTTAGAGGTCACACGAAATGCAATACGAGCTGGGAAATTCGCTTTGATTGTTCCGGTGATAATGTTCACAGATGGTCGCTGTGTTGCAATGATTAGGTGAATACCGATAGCCCTCGCCAACTGTGCCAATCGTGCAATTGGTGTCTCCACTTCACGCCCTGCGGTCATGATGAGGTCGGCGAACTCATCGACAACAAGAACGATATATGGCAAGAAGCGATGGCCATTTTCCGGATTGAGTCGTCTCGATACGAATTTGCCGTTGTATTCTTTGATGTTGCGACAACCAGCTGTTTTCAGCAGCTCATAACGGTTGTCCATTTCTATGCACAAAGAGGTAAGTGTTTTGACAACTTTCTGCACGTCAGTGATGATTGCATCTCCTTCATTGGGCAGTTTTGCCAGGAAGTGACGTTCGATCTTATTGAAAAGTGTAAGTTCAACTTTTTTAGGGTCGACCAATACAAATTTGATTTCTGCGGGATGTTTTTTATAAAGGAGGGATACCAAAATGGCATTTAGCCCAACAGATTTACCTTGACCAGTAGCACCAGCCATTAACAAGTGTGGCATTTTGGCCAAATCAGCAACGAAGTTTTCGTTGGAAATGGTTTTTCCTAAAACGACCGGCAGTTCCATTTCTGCATTTTGGAATTTTTCTGAAGCGATGAGAGATCTCATGCTCACGACGTCCGGTTTCGAGTTTGGAACCTCAATACCAATGGTGCCTTTACCAGGGATGGGCGCTATGATTCGAATGCCAAGTGCAGCGAGGCTCAGAGCAATGTCGTCTTCGAGGTTTTTTATCTTCGAAATTCGGACACCCGGTGCCGGTATTATTTCATAAAGTGTCACCGTCGGGCCGATGCTGGCCTTGATTTTTGCGATCTCAATCTTGTAATGATTGAGAGTTTCCACAATTTTGTTTTTATTCTCTTCAAGTTCCTCTTTATTAATCTGAGGTCCTTGGCCGCCATGAGGCTTGAGTAATTCTACTGAAGGGAATGTATATCTCGAAAGATCTCTTCTAGGGTCAAATGGACCAAGCTCTTCGATTTTCTGTACGATTTCATTTTCGCTGAGTTCATCTTCTCCCTGCTCTACTTCAACGGAAAAATCTGCCTCATCAATGACAGTTATCGCTTGACTCGCGGCAGCTGAAGCGGCAACAATCGGTAGATCCTCTATTATTTCTTCCTCAATTTCCGTTTCTGCCTCTTCTTCGATTACTTCCTCATCAATTTCTTCCTCATCTATCACCTCTTCCGGGATTTCGGTATCTTCAATCTCAAGTTCTGCCGGGTCATTTTTTAGTGTCATTTCGCTTTCCATCATTGGTTCCATCACTTCCAATGGCTGCGGCTCTGCGACAATTTCATTTTTGAGATCCTTTTTATCTGGAACCACGACTGGTGGCACTTGTTGTTTTTTCGGATCTTCTTCTTCCTCCTCTTCGATTAGGTTTTCAGATGCCTTAGCCAGATTCGACCACCAATCGCTCATTCTCACCCAGGCGGCTTCAACTTTATGATTGAAGTTAAAAATGAGGAATGCTCCCACAGAAAAGAGCAGAAGCATGAGTGTTCCAAACCATCCAAGCGTAAAAGTGGTCCATTCTGTGGCGAAATGACCGTATCCGCCAACCAAGTTTTGATTGCAAGTAATTTCTATAGTCCGATCGAAACCATCGACGCGATTATGGAACAGAAAACCGATAGCCAGCGGGAAAAAGAACATGGCGACAACTGAAAGCCTTATTGTCTTCCAGAAGGGAAGAAGGTCTCTTTTGAGCCAAATTCTAATACCGACAGCAAAAACAATGAGTGGGAGGAATAAAGCTCCTAACCCAAAGTATTTATTCATAAAAAACCAGGCAACATGAGCGCCTATTTTGCCAAGCCAATTTTTATATGGTTCGCTTGAAGAGAGTTCCTCTGCTTCAGGATCACTCATTACCAAACGCAAATCATGCTGGCCTGTGAATAGGTAGGAGAGACATGCCAAAAACAGAAAAGCAGCAAACAGGGTGAAAAAGATCCCAGTAATTTTTTGAACACGTGGTTCTTGCATGAACGCCACAAATCTTGCCCAACGGCCATTTCCGGTTGGTTTTGACTTTTTTGCTTTCACGGTTTTTTCTACTTCCGGTTCAGATTCCTCTTCGTCCTTTGCTGAGTTCTTGATGGTGTTTTTGGCCACTTGTTTTGCTTTGTTCAGCAACGTTGGGTTTGTTGCGAAATTTTGAATAACACTGTTGAAATGAGCTCTGACGGCAGATTTTACTTTAAAAAGCAGACAAAACGCTCAAGTTCAAATGTAGATTGTCACCAACGGTTGGTTCTTTATAACGCTTAGTATTATCAACAGAATTATGTTTAGCCAGAGGATTTTCTAAAGTGAGGTTTACGTAAGAATTTTCAGCGTCAGGATTAAAAAAATGTATTGAATGGTATTTAGGCTGCAAGTTAGGAGTTTCCTTTTGTGGGATTCTATTTAAGTGCTTGTAAATCAATGTTTTGTGGTAATTCGTGTGAGTTGTAAAACCATATTTGGCCAAGAGATTTTCGCGTAAATTGCGGGCTAACAGAAAAAAAAGCGGAAAATCCTGATTAGAATACAGGAAAATGTTAGTACATTCGCGGCCCCGTTTAAGAATTTAAGACAATGGCGAAAAAAGGTAACCGAGTACAGGTGATTATGGAGTGCACTGAGCATAAAGAATCAGGTCTTCCAGGCACAAGCCGCTACATCACCACAAAAAATCGTAAGAACACTCCAGACAGATTGGAAAAAAAGAAGTACAATCCGATTCTGAAGAGAATGACCGTACACAAAGAAATCAAATAAAACTGAGATACCATGGCTAAGAAGGTAGTTGCAACCCTGCAGACCGGTAGTGGAAAGAACCACACCAAGGTTATTAAGATGGTGAAGTCGCCAAAATCTGGCGCTTACACTTTCAAAGAAGAAATTGTACACAACGACAATATTCAGACTTGGTTCGCCAAGAACTGATGCATTGCGTCAATAGCATTTGAAAGGCTTTTCTCATTAGGGAAAGGCTTTTTTTTTATCATATTTTTCTGAGGAGGCTACTTCGCCGCCAGAAGATAAATTTACTGTCAAACCGTTTCAGCATTAGTTTTACGTGTTGAGGGGTCAGTCAAAATATTAAAGCAATGAATTTTTTTAAACGCCTTTTTTCATCCGAAAAAAAAGAGAGTCTAAACCAGGGCCTTGAAAAAACACGCACCGGTTTTTTTTCGAAATTGGCAAAAATCATTGTCGGTAAGAGTCAGGTCGATGAAGAGGTTTTGGACAATTTGGAGGAAATGCTTATTGGAAGTGATGTTGGGGTAGAGACAACACTTAAGATTATCCACAATATTGAGGACCGCGTAAAACGCGATAAATTCATGGGCACGAATGAGCTCAATGGAATTCTGCGGGAAGAAATTTCTGGTCTTCTAAAAGGTCATGAAGGTGAAGAAACCGACGAAGTATTTATTCCGAAGGTAAATGGCCCATATGTAATCATGGTGGTTGGTGTAAACGGTGTTGGCAAAACTACCACGATCGGAAAGCTCGCAAATCAGCTGAAGTCACAAGGCAAAAAGGTGATGCTTGGCGCGGCTGATACTTTCCGCGCAGCAGCAGTAGATCAGTTGAAGATTTGGAGTGAAAGAGCAGGTGTACCTATAGTGGCTCAAGAAATGGGGTCTGATCCGGCTAGCGTGGCATTCGACACATTACAAAGTGCTGCGGCACAGCAAATGGATGTAGTGCTGATTGATACAGCTGGTAGATTGCACAACAAAGTGGGTCTGATGAATGAGTTGACGAAAATCAAACGTGTTATGCAAAAGGTAACGCCTGATGCTCCACACGAGGTGCTTCTTGTGCTTGATGGTTCAACAGGTCAGAATGCATTTGAACAAGCCAAACAATTCACTGCGGCTACTGAAGTGACAGCTCTTGCCATCACAAAAATTGATGGAACCGCTAAGGGTGGTGTTGTTATAGGAATCAGCGACCAGTTTAGTATACCGGTTAAGTATATCGGCGTGGGAGAGAAGATCAACGATCTTCAGGTATTCAATAGGTTTGAGTTCGTTGACTCCTTGTTCAAAGAGTCATCAGAATCGAAGTAATTTATTTCTTTGAATGAATGATTCGTTCATTCATTTTTGATGCTGAATTTCATTTCAAGAATACTTTGAAATGATTCTGCTGCATCTTGCATGAATTCATCATCAGCCTCGATAAACCATTCGATAATCCAGCCTTTTTGCATGTCAATTCCCTTTTTGATTCTTTCAAGAAACATCAACAAGGCTTTCATTGAAGCAGAATTGAAATAGGGCAAATTGAAAGTAAACACGGTGCCTTCTGGTATTGAAGATTCATTCAGGTTGATCCAATCGATAATTTTTTGGTAAAATTCGAAGGCGCTGACCGGTGTAGAAATTCCTTCAATGTAAAAGATTTTAGCTTGATCATCAAATGCAATTTCAGGCGTGTTTTTTCCTGCGGGTTCGAGAATTGTTTTCATGCCTGCAAATTTGTGTTTAGTGGGGTTTGAATTTTACTGATACAAACATAATCACCGTCTATCGCAGGTTCAACATTTATGTCGATTGAAATTGCACCTTTGCGGAGCATTTGCAGCAACCCAAGTCCAGCACCTCCTTTTTTGGTGAAAGAAGGATTTGTAATTTGTTTTTTGAATTCTTCTTTTCTTTCCGCATCATTCATCTGATGAAAGTGTGCTGCTTGTTTTTTTAATCGCATGGCATCATCATATTCAGCTTTGTTTTCAAGTTGAAATGTGATACTTCCTTTTTCTATTTTCCACGAAAAGGAAATATTTTCATCGATGCTGTATCTCATTCCATTGTCCAGCAATTCAATAGCAAAGCTGCAAATTTTCCGGAGGTCTTTTCTCGGACCAAGGCTCCTGGTGAGGATTCCATTGAGCAGATCAACAAACTCAACGATACAATGCTCATCGATTTTGCCGAAATAATTTAGGGTGTTTTCTGTCATTTTATATAGGGTTTTGATTTAGTTCGATGCCAATTAATACTATGTCGTCGGTTTGGTTTGTTTGGCCTTTCCATTCTTCAAAGGCCTCAGACAATTTTTCTCGTACTGCCTGCATGGGCAGGTTGTGAATCGATTGCAACAGCGAGGCCAACCTTTTCATGGAGAATTTTTTGCTTCCGTTTTCACCACCGATCTGATGGACAAAACCATCACTCAAAAGATAAATTCTGTCGCTACTTTTCAGTTGACGATAATGAACAACATACTCAGATTGTTTTTTGTCGTAGATATCACCAACTGAGTGATAATCTCCTTTGATTTTTTCCATGTCACCGTTGCTAACAATTAAAAGAGGAAGATTAGCCCCGGCAAATTGCATCTTGAATGTGGTAAGATCTATTCTGCATAAACCGATGTCGATGCCTGCTGCAAAGTTTGGATTTGCATAGCGCTTCTTCATACTTTCGGAAAGCCGGTCATGCAACATAGCAAGCATCTTACCGCAGTCTATGTGGGGTTGTTCTTGAATGAGCTCGTTCAAATTGTAGTATGCCATGAATGATAACATAGCCGCGGGCACTCCGTGTCCAATACAGTCAATTGCGCCAACATATAGCTCATTGTCCTTGCGCACTATGAATGGAATGTCGCCACTTACAATATCAAGGGGTTTGTATATGAGAAAACTTTCTTTTACGAAACTTCGAATCGTTTCTTCTGCCGGAATGATCGTGTCTTGGAAGTTGCGTGCATAATGGATACTAGAAATAATTTCCTCGTTTTGATCCCTAAGCACTTCATTTATCTGCTTCACTCGTTGATTCGAAGATCTGATGATTTTGTTCTTTTTATGAGTGATCAAAAGTGCGATAGAAGCCATAATTGTCAGAACTATCAATAGCCCGATAAACATGTTGCGGATCTTTCTATTCGCTATTTCCTTTTCAAACTCTGTTTCTTTGAGTTTTTGTTCACTAGCCAAGAGATCATTCTGGTGTTTCAGCAATTGTATACCCTTCTCTTTTTCCTGTTCAGCAAAGCTTAATTCATTTACTTTAAGTTGTTGTGCTGTTTTGTCTTTCTCAAGATCAGAAATTGTTCTCAATTGTTGCTCTGACATTAGAGCTGCTTTCACGAGTTCGAGTTCATTTAATGCGTTTTCACGTGCGCTTTGTTCGTTGAGCAAAGCCGCTTCTCGCAGATCATTTTCATACTTCAGTTGAGCCAACTTGTTAGCTTCAGTCGTCTGAAGGAGTTGTTGCTGCAATCTGCGTGTTTCTTCCTCACTTGCGGCAATGGTGCTGAGTACAACCTTTTCTTTATTACTGATTGAAAGAAGAAGTTCAGATGAAATTATTGCCTGTTCTCTTCGATTTTTTTCTGCCTGTAACTTCAACATTGAAGCTTTGTTGGAAAACTCCTGAGAGATTAGCACATCACCGGTTTTTTTTGTTAGCGACGACAACAATGAATAAATCTGTGACTGAAGAATAAGGTCGTCGGTTTGTTGCGAATAGTTTAATGATTGATTTGCGGCGATCATTGCGCCATTGTAATCACCAATGGCGCTTAGTATCCTAGCTTTTAAAGCAAAGACAAGACTATGTTCTTTTTTCTGGGCGTATTGAATAAAAATGCCATCTGCAAGTTCAAGGGTTGAAAGAGCCCGGGTTGTTTGATTGTCTTTGAATAAGGCTGATGCTAGATTTAGCAGTGTAGCGCCGGTCTCAGGCGATCCATCATTTCGATAATGCAGGGCATTTTCACAATGCACCACTGCATAGGCATATTCGCTTAGGTCGAGGTATATAGAACCTAAGTTATTTTCACAAAGGGCCTTTTCAAAATCATTCCCAGATTTTTCAAGTACTTTAAATAATGCCATACCATCTTTTAGCGCTCCACCCTGATCGCCCTTCATTCTTTTTAGTCTAATACTTTCACTTAGGAAGAATTTTTTTTCTGAAATATTTTCTGTATAGATTAAACTTTCAAGAATCCATATTGCTTGTTGTATGTTATGTGTTTCATAGGAGGCCTTGTACTTTTCAATTTCTAAAGTGTGAAGGAGTACAGCATCACCTTGTGCCAGTTCTTCAGCAAGTTTGATACACTCTAGCATTTTTGACCATGCGCCCCAGTTCTTGTAAAGTTGCAACAACGAAAGTGTTGCTGTTAGTTCGTTTTCGGGTGAAATTTTATGTGATACATTTAAACAACGTAGACCAAAATCGAGGGATTCATAGTAGTTTTTTTGTTCACGATAAATACGAGAAAGCATCAAACTAGCGCTCGCCTCACCGTATTTATTTTGCAGATTGGTCGCGATTCTATAACTTTCTAAGGCAGTTTCTGCAGCGGAAGAATAATTCTTCTTGCTGAAATGTGCTTCAGCCGTTTCGAGATATTCATTCATAACCTCAATCATATCCTGAGGAGATGTTTGATTTTCTTGCGCATAAGTCGGACGCACCATTAAAAGTGAAAACAGAATCAATATGATCAGGTTTCTTATCATGTATTGAATCTATATTGAATATTAAGGGTGAGTTGACGCGCGTATAGCGGCATTGATACTGGTCCGTTCGTCATCGGACTAGCTACAAAAAAAGGAGAATCAAAGACATTGTTTATACCAGTTATTATTCGAAGAGACTTCATTCTATCCGGAATTATCTGAACGCCGAGATTCATGATGAAGGTTTCTGGTTGCGAGAAAAGCACTTTTTCTTCTGGATTTAAGAAGTCATATTCATAACTGAAATTTTTTCCTTGATACAACCATGAAAAGTTAACACCCACGATTTGATTGAGTCTATAGAATGAACTGAACGAGGCTCTCGTTGATGGCAAGCCCAAATAAGCCTTAAACTTGTTCTCTGCTATTTCATATTCTGCGATGTCAGAATTGCCAATTACGCGGTACAAACAGAATCCAGCATGTAAACTTATCTTTTTGGATTGCACGAGAATTCTTCCTTCGATGCCCTCCGTTCCAGCAACTGCGCGGTTAAGATAATTGTCTACTTGGATCGTATCGGTAGCATATACAATTGGATTAAAAATAGAAGTTCTATAACCTGCAATTTCTGCACTGCTGTGGGATCCAAGGTTTTTACCAATGGTGAATTCTCCTGATGCCACAGATTCATGGCGAAGGTTTTCTTCCGGACCCAGATTGATGTTCTGCACTGTTGGTACTTTAAAAGCATCACTCAACAGCACCTTGAAGTAATATTTTCCTAAAATTTTGTTGTATGCAAAACGTGGCGAATAAAGAATCTCTGAGAACGTATTTTTCTCTACCCTGCCACCAAGCCTGAATATACCGATCTTGCCATGCCGACTTAATTCGCCATGTAAAGCAAAATCACTGATGCGTATTCTGTTGTTGTCATTGATGGAGTAAGTCAGTTCTTTCGCAAACACACGGCCATATTGCTCAAAACCTTGCACACCTCCTGACAATTTTAATTTGGAATTGAATTGATGATTGAAAATCACAGAGCCAGTAATTCTTTGCGTGATAGTGTTGGTTGAAATGAGATCAGGGTCTGATGAGTTGAGATTGAACCAGGGCATTTGATACTGGTAAATGGATCGCAACGTCATTGTAGTTTTTTTCGAAATCCTTGTGTGCCAGTTGTTGTCCCAGGCCATCGAAAGCATCATGATACCATAGGGCTCATCACTGACGTCATAGATGTAGTTGTTCAGATAAAACTGCGTTTTGAAGTTTTTCTTAGATACGCCAATAAAGATATTCTGTGATTGAATGCGAGTGCTATCACCAAAGCTAATGAGGTTGCCGTCGCTCAGTGATTGATCACGCGTGCTTCGCAGGGCTGACTTGATAGATACTTGAGTGGCAACATAGGTTTCGCCACCGAGATGGTGATTGCTTGTTACGTTAATCAGATTCGAAGATGAAAGGCCATTGGAAACTGCAGATTCAGCAGTTATCCTTGTACCCGACATTTCAAGGGGTGTTTTGGTAACAATATTGATAACGCCCAAAGCAGCAGCTCCCCCGTAAACAACGGAACCTGGGCCATTATATATTTCAATTCTGGAAATGTTTTCTATTGGCATTCTATTACCCAAAGCATATGATCCGAAGTCGAGTTCGTTTAGTGGTATACCATTAAACATAAACATCACTTTTCCTTCATGAGCCCATAGTCCTCTCATACCCACGCCTATTACGTCGTCCACGTCTCGGCCAAGGCCAATACCGGGAACGGTCATGAGCACATCCATAATGTCTGTGGCACCAGTGGCTTTAATCTGATCAGCTGAAAGGATAAGAATTGCCCCAGGCGTTTCTCTAATATCTTCATTAATATACCCGGCTACAGAAGACTGCTGAGGCGAACTGGTCAGTACCGTGTCCTCCAAAAGCAGATTATAGATATTTCCGATCATTGGTGATGACTGCAGAGAGTCACTTTGTGACCACGACATTAAGTCTGTGATCATCAATGCGGAAACACTCAATATTTTATGTAAGATATGTTGCCTCAAAGGCATAGGTGTGGTAGGGTAAGTTTCTTTCAAACGGACTGATATTCTAAAGGTTACATTTTCAATTGGTCGTGAAGCCTATTGTGTGCTTCTTTTGCAGCATCAATGAAAACCAAAACACTCCGAAAGAATAAAGTCAATGTGGTGACACTTGGCTGCGCGAAGAACATTTTTGACAGTGAAGTCATGATGGCTCAGCTGAAGGCTAATCAATTTGATGTGGAACATGAATCAGAGCAGCAAGATGCCGAGATAGTCATTATCAACACCTGTGGTTTTATCGACAATGCCAAGGAAGAGAGCATCAACACTATTTTGGCATGGGCCAAGGAAAAAGAAAAAGGAAATGTAGAAAAGTTATTTGTTACCGGTTGTTTGAGTGAGCGTTACAAGCCTGAGTTGGAAAAGGACATCCCTGAAGTTGATGCTTTTTTTGGAACCAGAGAACTTCCACGACTGCTTAAGACCCTCAAGGCTGATTATAAACATGAACTGGTTGGGGAGAGATTGTTGACCACACCAGCGCATTACGCGTATTTCAAAATTGCTGAAGGATGCGACAGGCCTTGTTCTTTTTGTGCAATACCATTAATGCGCGGCAAACATTTGAGCACACCAGCAGATCAGTTAGTTGCCAATGCCAAGAAGCTCGCTGCTGGAGGCACCAAAGAACTTATTTTGATTGCTCAGGATCTCACATATTACGGTCTCGACCTTTACAAAGAACGAAGGCTGGCCGATTTAATCAGACAGTTAAGTGATGTTGAAGGTATAGAATGGATAAGACTTCAATACGCATTTCCTTCCGGATTTCCCATGGAAGTTCTTGATGTAATGAATGAAAGAAGTAATGTTTGCAAATATCTTGATATGCCATTGCAACATGCTACAACTAAAATGTTAACTGCCATGAGACGCGGCATCACACGAGAGAAGACAGATGCACTGATCGCTCAGATTCGTGATCGTGTTCCGGAAATAGCTTTGCGAACAACTTTAATTTCGGGTTTTCCAGGTGAAACACAAGAGGATTTCGAAGAAATGTTAAACTGGGTGGAAGAAACGAAATTCGATCGGTTGGGAATTTTTACCTATTCTCACGAAGAGAATACCCATGCTTATAGCATGAAGGACGACGTGCCGATGAAAGCAAAAAAGAAAAGAGCGGAGGCGGTCATGGAAGCACAATCAGCTATTTCTTATGAGCTCAATCAGAAAAGGGTTGGTCAGGAATTAAAAGTTTTGATAGATAAAGTTGAAGGTGATTATTATGTAGGTAGAACCGAGTTTGATTCACCTGAGGTGGATAATGAAGTATTGATAGACAAAAGCAAAACTTATTTGCGAATGGGTGATTTTGTAAAGGTGAAAATAGATAGTGCGGAACATTACGATCTTTTCGCTACGCCAATTCAATAAAGGAACAAATGATGTTTAATAGAAAGGCTGATCAGTCGCGGATTCAAGATCCAGGTTTTGGGGAAAAAATTGCTGGAAGATCAAAAAGATTGATCAATAAAGACGGCAGTTTTAATGTTGTCAGAAAAGGAGGTGAAGGTGGATTACGCAATGTTTATCAGTATCTATTGCAATTATCCAACTCAGGTTTTTTTCTTTTGATATTATTGGCGTACGTCGCATTCTGTTTAGTGTTTGCATTTGGTTTTTTTGTGATCGGAACAGAAAATCTGATCGGTGTCCGTGGAGAAACGTTGATGGGAACTTTCATGGACTGTTTCTATTTTTCTACCCAGACATTTACTACTGTAGGATACGGAGCCATAGCGCCAAAGGGAATACTTGCTAGCACAGTGGCATCTTTTGAAGCTTTCACAGGCTTGATTTTTTTTGCTATCGCCACTGGTTTGATGTATGCCCGATTTTCGAAGCCAAAAGCTATGCTTCGGTATAGTAAGAACGCATTGATCTCACCTTTTCAAGACGGCAAAGCACTGATGTTTCGAATGGCAAATGCACGCAACAACGTGCTGATGGAGGCTAGCGCAAGAATGATTATGATGATGCGCCAATCGAAAGAGGATACAACCAATAGAAAGTATTTCGGATTAAAACTCGAGTTGGATCATATTACTTTTTTACCGATGAGCTGGACATTGGTGCACAAAATTGATGAGACGAGTCCACTTTATGGTTTGACAGAACAGGAAATGATAGATCTCGATCTTGAAGTGATGATTTTACTTTCGGCTTTTGACGATACCTTTAATCAAACTGTTCATTCAAGGTATAGCTATACTGGTGATGAAATAGTGTGGAATGCAAAATTTGTAAGGGCTTTTAACCCTGATGAGAAAGGCGAAATCATCATGGATTTGAATGCTCTTGATTCTTATGAGTTAATTTCAGAAACAATAAATACAAACAATAGATAAATATGAACTTCGGCATTGGAGCAAAAATTTCACATCCGACATACGGAGAAGGCGTAGTGTTCGGCATGGACGATCATCGTTACAGAATATTTTTCAGAGAACATGGTGAAAAGGAATTGGGTAAAGCTTATGACGGCTATCAGTTGCTCGAAGCGGCGCCTTCTGCCACATCAACAGTTCAATTGGAAGATGTAGTGGACGCAGTGAAGAACGTGTTCGATATGTACTACGAGGTCACAGAGATTGTTGAGATAGGCGACCGCTGGGATGGTGGAATGCTTTTGATGCAACCCAAGGATTTAGCACTGAAGCCGAAAGAAGTTCCAATTGATAATTTTTTCCATAAGATCGTGATGCTGCGCGATAGATTGCGAGTATTGGAGCAGAAAATAAACGCGCATAGCAAACTAACGGATGCTGATAAAGTGGAAATGCAGCAATACATCACACGCATTTACGGTTCACTAACCACATTCAATGTGCTATTCAAAGCGAAGAAAGATTGGTTCGTTGGTGAAAGTGGTAAAGGTGGCAGTGAAGATTGAGGCACCCTCATATACTCGATAAGGCCAATCGGTCGTCGAATGTGCCATATATCATAGAGCGATCCATGTAATTAAATCCATGTGATTGTTTTTCCAGATAAATGGCTATTGGGTCATCAGCAATCGTTAGAGGTTCAGCAACACCTTCTTTGATCATGTCTGCTGCGTAATCACTTGAAGTGCCATAGTTTTGAAGTGAGAAGTTCATCACCTCAAATCCAATTGCATCATAGAATGTAGTAGAGTAAATGCTGATCTGAATTTTACTGCGCTGCAGAAGCTCATCAAGCGTATACTCCAGATCCACAATTTCATAACCTAGTGACGTTAGCGTTGCATACTCATGCTTTGCGTTTTCTAATGGGTGCAATTTGATGATTGCTTTCCAAGTTGGATGCTGCATTAAGACCGGCGCTAGTTTTTTTGCATATTCAACATATTCTTTGAATAGCATTTTTTGAGCACAGATAAGTAAGATGTTTTCTTTATTGAATTTTTTTTGATCTGATTGTTGATGTCTGGCTAGATAATCACCGGCTACAACTATTTGCGAATCCTTGAACTCGCAACCTTCAAGCAATACTTTTCGCCAATAAATTCCATAGACCATTATTTTATCAGGGAAAAAGGCATGCTTCACTGAGTCTTTGAAGATGTCGTTGTACACGTAGTACAAGTCGTTAGCAGCAATCAAACCGTGTTGCATTTCGATGCACTTTATGTCCGAAGACTGCAACGCAGCAATCAAACCTTCATTATGATAGTGGCAAATGAAAAAAACTGCTTTGGGTTTGTTGTTTTTAAAAAGCTGATAATAGAATCTGAAATCTTCAAAGAAAATGTGCAAAGCAGAATTAATGTATTCGACTTCCGAATCCGTGAATTGACCCGATTTACGACTAGTTGAAGAAACAGCCTTTATTTCGCTGAGCATGGACATTTCTGTCTCATCCAGTTTCGGTAAATTTCTATTGAAGTCCTGCAAGCAATAGTCTGCTTTGAGGTGTTTGTTTTTTGATTTCAGAATGGTGGTGACATTTTCCTCTCCAAAGCATTCTTTGAATTTGTCGAAGTAAACAGATTTGTAGTTGTGTTCGGCTACTTTAAAGAGTCTGCCTGGGTCAATAAATACAACGTCTTTGAATTTCGTGTTTGTTGTATTTGGCTTTCTTACTATGCTTTTAATTGTGTATAGGGCTTTTTGAAGAGCCAAGGGCAAATGAATATAGTTCTTGATGAGTTTGTTTTTGTCGCCGATCAATGAATAGGAAAGAGCGTGCTGGAAAATTTTGAGGAAAGAATATTTTGAAGTCGTATAAGACTTTGGAGAGGTTAGTTTCTCCAGGAAGTGTTTATTGATTTCCGAAAATGGTTTTATTTCCATAATTCTGCCTCATGACACAGGGTAAAAAATAGTTTGGTTTTCACTACTCCTGCGATGGACACAAAACTATGTATTGCAGGCAATCCAATCTGCATCAGTGATGAATTAAGTTCTGATATGTGCCCTGATGTGCTTTGTGACGATGCCAATAGGCAATATCTTTGAGGCTTTCATTAATGGTAGATAATTACAATGGGTTCACTCGAGAAGATATTATCATATAAGATATGGCGTCAGCGCATCAGAATAGATGATCAGGGTACTTATACCATGGGATATTTGAATATGCCAGATGAATGGGAGTTCAACTATTTACCAGCAAGACTGGATGGCAAAAGTTTTCTTGATGTTGGCGCCAATGATGGGTATTTCCCGTTTGAGGCCGAGCGCAGAGGTGCTTCAAGGGCCACTGCTGCCGATTTATACCACCGCGGGAGCAACGGCAATGTTGGCGGGTGGAATGTGGAAGGTGTAGAAATTCTCAAAGAGCATTTTAAGTCGAAGGTCAATATCGAGGCAAGATCAATTTATGAATTGGATAAATTACCGGAAAAATATGATGTAGTTCTTTGCTCTAATGTGATTTCATGGCTCGACAATATGAATGAAGCTATTGCTCAGTTGTGCAGTGCTTGCAATGAAACATTGTATTTGAAAGATGGCTTCTTGACTGACTTTGACCCTGAGCCTGTCTTGCAATATGAGAAAGGCAAGGGACCAGTGGCTTTCAGAGCAAACCTTAGTTATATCAAAGAGGTCTTGCGTGTGAATGGATTTAACAAGGTTGAGATTAAGCCTATACCATCTTTCAAGTACTTTGATTGGCAGACAGAAAGTTTTCCTTCCGTCATCAATGAAAATGAAATTGCAGTTTATAGAACGCCAAATGAGATTTCTTTTGAATCGAAGGTTGATTGTAAAGGAGCTTGGGTTGTTTCTGAAATGGATGAGTTTTGTTTTTTGAAGAATATTGGTTGGGTGAAAAAGATCGATATCAAAACTGCGATTCGCGGAAAAAAGAGTTTACCGGGCAAAATCATTCGCGGTATTTTATCGGAAAATCAGTATACAGACTACATCCGCAAGAAGGGCGAGGAGAAATACGTGAAATCATACATGGTTATTGCCAAGAGGTAGGTGACTGATAATTAGTGTCTTGTTGTTTAGGGAGATCAAGAAATTCACAACCTGTGGAAAACCTTGGTTGATGGAAAGTTAATAAGATAAGTGTCTGAAAACGCGCTGTTTCGGTATCAATTTCTACATTTATTCAGCAATTCGATTCGTTAGACGTTTTGCCCGATTCGGCGAAGGCTTTATTGGAAAAGAAAATCCACATTGGTAGTCATTAGCAGTGCGTTGCTTCAATATGGATCATTGAAAATTGCGTGATATTCTTGGTTGACCCTCTATTTTGGTTGATATGGACAACAAAAGATTAACTCTTATGTCTCTGCTACGACTAACAAAGTCAAATGGTTTTTAGGCAATCATGCAGCAGACGGAACATTCTGATTGAGTCTGAGTACTCACGGAAGACCTCATTGCAGGTAAAAAGGAGCGAAAGATGTCATAGCGAATAAAATGGTCTTGAAGCTTAGCAAAGTGAATGCGTCCGATGTGGATTTTTTCATTTTGTCAATGATGTTAAGATACTCTTTAGAAAGATGACTTGACGAATGAAGGTGCATTCATTCTTTTCTTTGTAGCATGAATAATGAGAAGACATTGCCCGTGATGGAAACCTTTTATTCCGTGCAGGGTGAAGGAACCTATGCCGGATGTCCTGCTTTTTTTATCCGTCTTGGAGGATGTGATGTTGGTTGTGTATGGTGCGATGTAAAAGACAGCTGGGATGCATCGAAGCACCCGCAGATTAAAGTTACAGCATTAGTAGAACAAGTAGTTTTAAGCGGTGCGCCAATATGTGTAGTAACTGGCGGTGAACCCGCAATGCACAATCTTGAGTTACTTACGGAAGCCTTGTTGGAGAAGGGAATCAGAGCTCACATCGAAACATCGGGTGTTTATCCGTTAACAGGAACCTGGAATTGGGTAACGTTTTCCCCGAAAAAATTTAAGTCACCACACGAATCCATTTATATTGCTGCAAATGAGCTGAAGGTAATTGTATTTCACAAAAGCGATATCGAATGGGCCGGCGAGCATGCATCTAAGGTGGATACAACATGTTCTTTGTATTTGCAGCCTGAGTGGGAGAAACGTGAGTCCATGCAGCCACTGATTTTGGACTTCATAAAAAAGAATACAGCATGGAGAATTTCTGTGCAGACGCACAAGTATTTGGGAGTAGAGTAGAAGATTGTGCGGATATCTATTCAATAGACGGTGTCTTTTTCCTGATCACCGTAAACACTCTTGATACGTTAAATCCAAATTGAATATCGCCTTTTCCCCAGTCGCCGGTGGTTTCAGTGATGAAGCCTTTTTCATTCATTGGTTTGCTGTTGGTGAAGTGGAGTTGAAATACGTGGCCACCGGTTTCGATATCAAATCCAAGTGATAGTGAATTCTTGTAGATTGACTCAATCTGGTTTGGCGCAACATAGACGTATTCAGCGTTGAATGATGTTCTTTTTGTGAGTTTATATCGTCCACCGACTCCTAATGCGTAAACATCATTTTTGATGGTAGAATCTTTTACAAGATTTCTGTGCACTACTGTGGGCGCAAGTTGAAGCGAAAGCGCATCGTTAAACTTTCTGCCTAGAAGAAGCTGATGGCAATAATATAGACGCGAAGATGGGTAGTTTTTTCTATCAGGGTTTTCCCATTCACCTGTTCTTATGACCATTGATGAGAATAGCGAAAGAGTAACAGGCATGTTTTTCGCACCTGAACTTTGTCTTAAGATTTTAAACTTTAAAAATCCGTCGACCTCTTTGTTTACGTTAGATCGGCCAAAGCCCGCCATTAAGCGGTCAGTTATTCCGAATTCGAAACCTAATCTCATATACGCTTGATCAAGACCAAATAGATTCTGACTTCCGGAATTGATTGCGCCGAAGCGGTGAGATATTCTAAAGTCCATCACGCCGGCTGCAGGATTTTCTACCGAATGCATATTGATCACACGTGTCGATTTGAATGTCGCATAAGTGTAATTCGTAACTGGTTCATCCGGACCGAGAAGTGATAGCAAGTCTGTTGTGTCTTGCTGCGCTGAGGAGACAGCGACAAATAAAAACAGAGCTGCAACTGACAGCCCTGTTTTAAGATATTTGGTCATATTGATTTTCAACTTAATTATTTGTTGAGAGGTGCGAGACCTGCTTTTACAGTGATCTCGATGTTGTTTGAGATTGATTCTGATTTATCACCAGGAATTACAATTCCATAGTCAGAAGCTTTCACCATAAGTTTTGAATCTGCGGTGATTTTGCCACCGGCCACAGTGAATGATGCATCAGTTGTAATCTTTTTGGTTACACCATGCATCGTCATGTCACCTGTTACTTTGGCTTTGTAAACGCCATCTTTTTGCAAATTCACGGCAGCCATATTTTCTACATTTCCTTTGAAGGTAGCTTTTGGGAATTTATCACTTTCCATGTAGGTTTCATTGAAGTGCTCACCCATGAAAGCGTTTTCAAATACAAAACCTTTAGTTAGGACAGCCCATTCAATAGCGCCGGTGGCACCGTCCAATACACATGTCGCTTTGTTGTTGGTTGCTTCGATCTTTTCCATTTTCGCGTCAGAGAAGAATCGAATTGTTCCATCTTTTGTAAAATACTTTTGCGCGCCCGCCATTACAGAAAGGGTAGTGAAGAGAATCAATCCTGCAAGTTTCTTTTTCATAATGAATTCTAATGTTTAATTATTGATTGGTTTTATTTGCTACAACGCCCTGATTAAGGAGCACATCACTCAGGAAACCGTTGCATATTCCCTTAATGTCAATTGTCATACCAACATCTACTCCTTCAGCTTTCGCACCTTGTTTGAGTGTGACAATTACTTTTCCGAGAATATCTTCTGTAGTCAAAACAACCTCTGTATTGCCCGAGGCATCAGTTTTTATTTCTTCGACAGTGCCATTGATTTGAATGACTTTGTCGCGGTATTTTTCCCATGCAGCTGTTTCATTTGTAGAGAACTCCACAAAAAGGGAATTGGCTGACATGGTTGCGAATGGTTTTTCTTCAGCGGTTCTGTGAGGTTTATTCCACATATACAATGCGGTGCCACCTCCAATTAGAAGAGCTAAAGCCAGAACGATTAAAATAGTTTTTTTCATAGGGTTTAATTTTCAGGATAACCTTTGTTTTTCCATTCGTCAAGAGCCGCAATGCTGCAATTGTCGAGTTTATTGCTGTTTTTCGGCATCTGCGAGCATCCGCTATTCCATTTTATAGAACAGAAAAAATCGCCATTTTCTGCATTGTTCTTTACAGCAGTGTAGGTGTCGAGTGGAATGCCTGCCTCCGGGGATGGGCCAGAATGGCATGATGAAGTCGCACAATTCTGATCTACAATGGCTTTTACACGGCCTGTATATGTATAAACAGTATCGGTGCAGTTGCCAGAGTTGTAGAGGTAAACTTCATTGTCGTAATAACAGGAATGTAAACTTGAAATAACCAAACCTGTGAATGCGACAATGAATAAAAAAATTATTTTTTTCATATAAGATCTTTAGTTGTTTGGGGCACCGGCATCAATCCAGTTTTGAAAGTTGGTAATGTTGCAATCAGGCAATCCGGTTGTGTTGTCGGGCATTATAGAGGCGCCGTTGGCACCCAAAAGTGCATCCATCAAACGGCCATCAAGTGCAACGCTTTTGATTTGATCGTATGTTTCGAGCAGTAAATCACCATCCGGGCTAGAGCCACCATGACAACCTACGCAATAGCCTTCTACAACAGGTTGAATATTGGTGGCAAAAGAGAAGTCAGCAGGATTACAATCAGCTTGGCAGCTGTTATTCTGGGCGCCTTGCAGAATCCATGTCTGAATTTGTTGCATTTGTTCGCTTGTTAGCTGTGGGGAGTCTACTGGTGGCATCTGGTCGTTGGGGTCTGTTTCAGTAATTGCTTCCCAAAGGTCGCTGTTATTTGGATTTCCAGCGCTCACTTGATCCATTATAAAGTCATATTGATAAAGCCTTACATCATCCTCCGGATCAACATCATCATGGCAATCTTCAGTAGCGCACATAGAGTTCAGGATAGGGAGGATAGTATTTGAAAAGTAAACAGTATCCGGATCACAAGGATCGGTGTTGATGATGTCAATTGTATCCGGAGGGTTAACAGTTCCATTACCATTGTCATCGATGATCACATCTGTAAATTCCGGATGATGCTTGCAGGCAGAAACTATCGCAGATACTAAGATCACGGATAGTATAAAGTATGTCGCTTTTATCATAGTTCCGAGTTTAAAATTAAGCTTCTGCATTGATTCGACAATTTTTAAATCAAACAATTATAAAGGGTAATTTGTTGTTTATTTTTTTGATATCTTATTGACCTGAACTGTTCTGAAGGATTTGTAACTGGAAGTCAGTGTCGAATTCATCACAAATCAGTAATAACAAGGCGAATTTCCGCAATTGATTGCCCCTCCAAATTGGGCATCTTTCCGAATGGGCAAAAATCACGGCTGAATGGGAGGGTAAAGTCCGAGTTCTTTTCAAAATTCGCAGAATTCAAAAAAAGTGAATTCTTACCCAAGATTTCGCTCCAATTACATGTTTTTAAGGTACAAGTTCATTGAATTTGCTCGGCGGGTAAGCATTGAACAAGACTGAAAGTACCTGAGAACCCACTGCTTAATGCTTAGGTTTATTGGAAGTTGTTATCGATCATAGCCTTATTCGTCGGTGCATTGAGGAGGATCAGCGCGCCCAGGGGGAGTTGTATATAAAGCTCTACGGGCAGCTTATTGGTGTTTGTTGGAGGTATTCTTCTGATAAAGAGCAGGCTGTGGAATATATGAATGTGGGTTTTGTTCGAATTCTGCTCAATCTGAAGAAATACAAACCGGAAGTTCCGTTCGAGTTTTGGGCAAGGAGGGTGATGATTAATACCATCATCAACGAGTATCATAAGAACAAGAACTGGAATGATAAAAATATTTTCGGACGGGAAGACCGCATGCGGGATGTTGAGGTTGATCAGGATTTATCGGAACATCAGCAGGAGATGCTTGAACTGATAAAATCAAAATCGTTGCAGCTTCCGCCGATGACATTGAAAGTGTTTAATCTTTATGCTATTGATGGCTACTCCCATCAGGAGATAGCAGAAATGTTGGGCATGAGTGAAGGAACAAGTGCCTGGCACTTTTCTGAAGCGAAAAAAAGAATCAGACAAATGATCGGTCTGAAAGAATTGAAAAAAACTAATGGGCAATAGACCTAAAAAATATCAAGAACCATTTGTTCCCGAAGGATTGGAGTTCAGGGAGGAGTACATGCATTCTGCCCTGAACCTATACAAGGCTACAAAGCGATCACTTTTTATTAAAAAAGTTTTCGTTTACAGTGGCATTGCAGCTGTGTTGAGCGGTGTTGTATTAGTTGTTTGTCTCAATGGTTCAAAGGATGTTGACCAATTTGTTCAGCCTCAGAACGGAGCAGTTACGAATATCAATTCCGAAAAAACATCGTCAGCAAACGATGGGCTAAACAAGCAGGCCAATGAAGCTGCGCATTCGGGTGCAATGCTTCAAAACAATGAACCAATCGCGCAAGAAAATGTTAGTTCAAATCATGAAGAAATCTCAACGACTTCATCTGGCGATTCGAAAATATTAAAGAGCAAATCGACTTTTGATCATGGTGGTTCGACGAGTAGTGGCGTTGGATCACCTGATCGGAAGTCTATTGTCAAGGAAAAGAATTATCCTTCAAGAAGCAGTGAGAAGTATCATTCATCTTCTGATGTTGTAAATAATTTTTCAGGTAATAACGAAATCAAATCGGCTTCAGACGGAAAGAATTCCGAGGAGAATTTGATATCGAATGCTTCGGTTCACGAGAATGAAAATAAAGAAGAACTAGCCGTTGTAACAAATTTGAATACGTCAGAAAGCGCTATTCTAGCTGACGCAGCAAGTATTATTAACCTTGCTCCTGTGGAAAGTTTACCATACAAAGAGGCTAAACTAATTGTTGAGGATATCGCGCTACTTGTACCAAAGGGAATTGGTCCAACGTCTATCAGAAAGTTCATACCATACATAGAGGCAGGTATTGTGCCTTTGGCTTCTTTCGGATCTCAAAATTTTGATCTTAGGGCAGATCCTTTTCTTGCCGCCGGTGTTGATTACAGAACTAAAACACATTTAATGCTCGGCGCGAGATTGAACTATTATAGTGTTTCCGGAATGTCGCATCCATTTGAGGTGAGTCAAACGGAATACGGACAAGGATTTACAACTATCACGACAACCTACTATACGGAGCGGCTTCATTACATCAGTTTTTCTCCAATGGTGTCAAAAATTTTCTGTGGCAATCATCAATTGATTTTCGGTGGCGATGTTGAGTATTTGCTGACAGGCAACAACAGAATAGAAAATGGGAGTTATTCTTCATTGGAAAAGAGACCGATATCATCACGTGAAGCAAGTGGTTATATCGGCGCCTTCAGAGATGTAAATTATGCGGTCAATGTCGGATACCAATATTGGTTTGGCAAAAACAAGGCAATTGGATTGAACTATAAGTTTGGGCTAACAGATATCACGAAGAATGATTATTTCCGTAATGATATGTTCGACAGAAATTCGATGTTAAGCCTTTATTTCAGAATGAATCTGATGTGATCATGAAAAAAATTGGAATTGTCATATGTCTATTGATAGCGATTGCTTCCTGCAGGCGTGAAGCCTATGTCGAGCCGGTGACAGAATCACCTGAATTCGTGATGAAAGGAACATTAGATGGGCAACCATTCAACTTGAGTGCTGGTGTGAATGGTATGTACATGAATTCATCGCTGAGTCAAAATACGTTTGGTGTATACGAGTTCAATTGTGATTTCGACAATTTGAATTGTGGAGAATGTGAACCGACAATTTCATTGACTGTGCTGGATGATCAGACCTATGAGATTGGCGCAGGAACTCCTGCAGAGGTTTTTAATCAAGGGGAAATATTCGCAGCTATCGAAGAAAATAGTTCTGATTTTTTGACAGTACATTTTCATGCACCTAATTCTCCCGGGGAGAACTACGAATGGCATTTTGGTGATGGACAAAATGGTTTTGGACATAGTCAGAATCATACTTATGATTCACCCGGTGTTTATGAGGTGAGTTTAGACATTACCAATGGCGGCGGACCGAATGATGACATTACCATTACCCAAACCATTTTTGTCGGAAGCAATGACTTGCTTTCTGTACCATTTGAAATTTCCAATTTATCCGATGAAGATTGGGGTTTTGGTTATCCAAACATGTTGCCTCCTTATTTGGAAATAGAAAATTGGACAGTTAATGGACAAGTTTATTTCGGCGATAATCTTGAGTTGGAGATCGAATCATCTGCTGAAGTTTGTTTGCACTACCATCATTCGGAACTGAACATTGATGGTTCTTACTGCGTTGTTTTCAATGGCGGGGAGAATTTTCTTCCGAACATTCAGATCGACTACAATTGGCAAGCTCAGGAATTGAATCTCGGAAGGTTTAAGCTTCACTATCACGATGGTCAAGGCCATCACTACACTTCAGTGACACCTTTGAATACTTCCGATACACACATTCTTACGTTGAACGCAGTAGAAAACTACGATCAGTCAATTGATGGAAAGCTCACAAAAAAAATATTTGCAACATTCGATGTTTACCTAATTAATGAAACCGATCCAGATGATATTATTCATTTTGAGAACATGGAAACTACATTGGGTTTTGTGATCGAATAATCCTAAATCAGAACAATATTTGATCGTTGATTCTGTATTTGTTGCTGTCGCAGATAAGCTTCTCATATGCGCTGATGAATCCGCTTTTTTTCATGGTGAGTCTATTGCTGATTCACCGATTAATTATTTATGGAATTTTGGAGATGCCACCACATCGACATTGTCAGCAACGAGTCATTTGTATACTGAGCCGGGTGTATATGATGTATCAGTTGAGATGTGGACATCGAGCGGTTGCATTGCATCTGAGACTGTTGTGTTTGAAGATATAGTTACCGTTGTTAGTCCGCCGGAGGCAGGATTTGTAATAAGTGATAATCTTATGAATTTGCCAGGCGCCGAAATTCAGATCAATTCCGTTGCTGGAGATAACGTGACTTGTTACTATGTCATGAGTGATGGCGGGATTTCTGAAGATTGTGACTTCAGTTACACTTTCTCGAATAGCGGAGAGATGACAATTACTCAAACGGTAACAGACGAATTTGGATGTCAAAATTCGATAACAGGTGCCGTGATCATAAGCGGTTATGTGTTTTTCGCACCCAATGCATTCACACCAGATGATGATGGTTTAAATTATGTTTGGAAGCCTGAGGCAACAGGTATATCAGAATATTATCTAAGAATTTATAACCGATGGGGCGATATGATATTTTCCACCACGGATATGGATAAACCGTGGGTAGGTGATGTGCATAACGGCGAGTACTATGCTCAAAATGATATTTACAATTACATAGTTACTGCAAAAGATTTGATGGGGTTACCCAAGGAGTTTAAAGGACATGTTGTATTGATGAGGTAGTATGAAGAAATGGTTTTAGGATGATAAATTAATTGTTATCTTGATTTAAACCTTTTTCGAAATATTTGTCTAATGAATACTCTTAATCAAAATAATTTCAAATGAGAATTCTTCTTTTAACGATTTGCATCGTATGCCTTGGTATCAAGTTGGGTGCGCAAAACTTACCTCATCATTGGCAACTGGATGAGTTAAATCATGAGTTGCGCATAGGCGATGTCGAAGAGACCGGCATTTTTGATGTCAATGTTATCGATACAATTTTTCTGGAGTTTGAAAGCGACAACTGGTTTAGCACACTAAGCAATTATTACTCATCAGGTGATGAATTGGATGGTACGCTTATCTACGATGGAAATACTTATGAGCAAGTGGGAGTTTCATTTAAAGGGCAGACATCATATATGATGACGAATGGTGAGGAAAAAAAGAGCTTTAATATTCGAATGAATGCGAACATTGTTGATCAGACATTGGGCGGTTATGATGTGCTCAATTTGAATAACTGTTTTGATGATGCATCTTTTTTGCGCGAGTTTATCTATCTCTATTTGATTCGTCATCATATACCCGCAGCGAGTTGCGCTTTTGTGGAGTTGGTCATAAATGGTGAGTCATGGGGTTTGTATCCTATGGTTCAGCAAATGGAAGGAACCTATATCAAGGAATGGTTTCAAAGCAATGATGGCTCACGTTGGAGAGCTGATGCTCCAACATCAACGGGTGGACCTGGCGGTCCAGGCGGTCCTCAGTGGGGTGATGGCACTGCGGCGCTAAATTACTTGGGTAGTGATATCACAGACTATCAGCAGTATTACACATTGAAGAGTTCTGATCAAGTGGATCCATGGGGAGATTTAGTTAATACATGTGATTTACTAAATAATACTAGCACGGCAGAGTTGCCAAATGTGCTGCCATCTGTTCTAGATGTGGATCGAACGCTTTGGTTCTTAGCTTGTGAAAATGTGTTTGGCGATGATGATAGTTACATATTCAAAGGCAAGATGGACTATTACCTCTATTGGGAGCCTGAAACTGGACGAATGGTTCCACTAGAGTTTGATGGTAACAGTATTCTAGTTCAAGAGTCATTGAACTGGGGTGTATTCTACCATTCAGACAATGAGAATTATCCGCTATTGAATAAAATGCTGGCAGTACCTGAATACAGACAAAGGTATCTTGCTCATTTTAGGACACTAATTGAGGAGATTGTAGATCCAGCGCTGGATGCTGGTTTGCTTGATCAGTGGGGCGATATAATTGATCCGCACGTTGCAGCCGATACAAAAAAGCTATATAGCTATAATCAATTTGTCAGTGGTGTAACAACCTTGAACAGCTATCTGCAGCAGAGAAGAAATACATTAATGAATAACACGGAATTGAATACAGAGGGCGCAGGGATTACGGATGTTTTGATGGAAGTGCAGGCAGGAACCTGGCAAGCACCAGTCGAGAATGAGGAAGTGGTAGTGACTGCATCTGTCACTTCAGCTGACGGTCTTCAGAATGTGTACCTCTATTATTCTTCTGAATTGGTAGGTAACTTCATTAAAGTTGCAATGTATGATGATGGTAATTCTAACGATGGAGCAGCAAATGATGGTGTTTTTGGTGGCGTAATTCCGGGCATGCCTGTTGGGTCAGCGGTTCGTTTCTATATAGAGGCTATCGAAAACAATACTGCGAAGACAGCGTCTTATATGCCTGTTGGTGCTGAGCACGATGTATATATCTATACAGTTATGGTGGCATGGGCTGCAAGCACTGATATTGTCATCAATGAAGTTATGTCAAAAAATTCTACAACAGCTTTGGATGAATTGAGTGAATATGAAGATTGGATTGAACTATACAATAAGAGCAATGCAACAGTTGATCTTTCCGGTTATTATATCACAGACAATAGCTGGAATCTTGATAAATGGGAGTTGCCCGATGGCACATTGCTGGCGGCCGATGAATACTTAATTCTATGGGCTGATGAGGACTCTACTGATGGCGCTTATCACACCAATTTTAAACTATCGTCTTCGGGTGAAACTATTACTTTAATAAATGGAAATGGTGAGATAGCTGATCAGGTTACTTTCGGAACTCAACAGCAAGATATGGGTTTAGCGCGCAATCCGAATGGAATAGGGCCATTTGTGATTCAACAGCAAACTTTTGCGGGCAACAATAATAATATTTCTGTTGAGGACATTGTTGTAACGGCTGATGTTAGAATATTCCCAAATCCGTGCAAGGATGTTGTCTATGTTAAGTCCGAAAAACGCATTTTAGAATTACTTGTCTACAATCAACAAGGGCAGTTAGTGGACAATGTTGGTAATTCGAATAGTATAGATTTTACAACACGAACTTCAGGTCTTTACACTTTAATTATAAAGTTAGAAGATGGTGAACAATATACTTCCAGGGTCGTGAGACAATAGTGTCATCATCAATTTTTAAGTTGTTTGAGAAAACGGAGACATGAATTCATGCCTCCGTTTTTTTTATGTGTATTGAATTTCTAAATCATCTTCAATATTCACTCTTCATTTTTATTCTTCAAGGCCATCAATAGGGTATAGGCATTTTGACTGACGTATTTTTTTGTGCTGATGGAGGGGTCTGCAGTAAATGCAGCGATGGAATCAGTAATGTATTCTAATTTAATCTTGAACATTTCATATTGTGCATCTGATTTATCGAGAAAGATGTAATGTTCATTCTGCCAATTGATGATGGATTCTGATGGAACTATAAATCCGGCAACATTTCCCGCTTTGACAATGCCTTTTACATAAGAGCCTGTTTTAATCGGGATACCATTTGTTAGTTTACAGATAACGGTCACTAAATTGTCTTCATTAATTATTGGCGAGATCTGAATTATTTCAGCATCATAATTTTTATCAGAATCAGGTATTTCAATTTTGACACTCATACCTGACTTTAGATATCCTGCTTCCGAACCTGAAGCTGATAATGCAATTGTTGAATTCGATGCATTTATGAGTTCAGCTATTTTGTCTGTAGGTTGAATGTATTGTCCATTGGTAACATATACACTTCCGACCTTGCCGCTGAATGGTGCTAGTATTTTGACTTCGGAGGTAATGTTATCGGGATTTAGGTTTTTCCAATTGATGCCTGCTAGTTCCAGTTGACTTTGCAAAGCACTAGCCTCTGCTTTGATAGATTGAAATTCGTATTCAGCTTGCTGCAATGTTTTGTTGCTATTCGCATTTGCTTCATTCAGTTCTTTTTGACGTTTCAGGTCTTTGTCGGAGAATTCCAATTTTGCCTTTGCTTTCAAATAATCTCTTTGCATCAGAATGAGATTGTCATTCTTTATTGTGGCAAGGGTCTGGCCGATGGCTATATCCGAACCGGGCAGCAAAACTTGCGAGTTAATAGTTCCTCCATATGGATGCGAAATGATTACATAGCCACTCATTCCGGGTATTGCTTTGCCATTTAACTGGAGTTCAATTGGAATTTGCCCTAATACCAATGGTTCGCTTTTGACGGAAGCAAGCGCTATTTGTTCCGGTTTAACCATGATGATATTCGATTCTTCGGATTTGTTTTCTGCGGTGTCCTCTATCGGTTTTTGGTTGCAACTTGATAATATAATTGCGAGAGCTATTAATATGATATGTATATTTTTCATGATTTTTATTTATTGGTGATTTGGTTTAATTCGATGCAAGCCGCGTTGTACTTTCTAATGAGTTCGAAGTATCGCATTCTCGCGTCGTTGTTCAATTTGATAATATTGAAAAAATCAAGGATATCTATATCGCCTGATTTCAATTTTAATTCGGCTGTTTGAAAAATTTTATCCATATTGAGAAGCAGAATATTGTCGTATGATTTAAGATTTAAATGGTAGGTTTCGACTTCTCTTGTGAGTGATTTAATCCTTTGTTTGTTTTTTTGATCGATGTATTCCTTTTCAATGATTGTTTGTTCCATTTGCATTTTAGCAATAGCAACGCGTTTATTGATTGGCCCTTGAAGGATTGGCAACTGAATGCTCATACTTATTGTATTGAATCGATCCGATGGTGTGTGATACAATTCATTGTTATTCACTGTTTCATATCCTCGAATACTCATGTTGCTATAACCAAAACCAATTGCTGGAAGTTTCTTCGCTTTTTCAATCTTCAATTGCCCAGCGGCACTGGAAATGCGGGCATCCATGATAGATGAAAGTATGCTGTTGTTGACAGCAGAAGTGTCGGAAATAATTGGAAGATCAACTTTTATCACACTTCTCTGAGGAACAAATTCAGAGGTAAATCCTGTCAACAGATTAATGTCGCTCAATATCATTTCTTTTATGATAATTTGATCTGAAATCTTCTGTTGATTTAGCTGACTTTCATTCTGGATAAGTGCTAGTTCCAAAGCTTCTGATTCGCCTGATGTTAGTCGACGATTGACTTTTTCCTCCAATTCATCATATAAGGAATCAAGAATCAGTAGATAGTCTAAATAGTTTGTAGTGAGTTGCCAATCATAATACAACTCGGTTATTTCTTTTTTGATTTGGCTTTGACTTAGTTGATGCAAGGCTATTGATTCATTGAGTTGCGCGCTATATAGCTGACGCCGGGCAATTGCTGCTGCCGGTAATTCGAAGTTCTGCTGAATGCTGTATTTCGTGTCATTCAGTGAGGTATTCATTTGACCGTAATCGAAACTTACAGTTGTTCTTTCAGGAGAAAGATTTGTTTTCAATGCCAGCTTATCAATTTCAATTTGATTAGAAGATTTTATTGCACGGAAGCTTTTTTCTGTCGCCGCATTTATTGCATCTTCTAAACTATAAAAATGTTGGGATTGCGCTCCAGCGTTCGTTGAAACAATAGCAGTCGTAATTATTAGAATTGCTGTTGCTGTAGTGTTTTTTAAAATCAAACTGATTTTGCGTTTCGTTATAACATAAATTATGGGTAAAACAAAAAGCGTCAATAGGGTTGCAGAGAATAGACCCCCGATTACTACGGTGGCTAGAGGTCTTTGCACTTCAGCGCCAGCACCATTGCTCAGTGCCATTGGAAGGAAGCCAAGCGATGCAACGGCAGCGGTCATAAGAACAGGCCTCAACCTGATTTTTGTCGCCATAAGCACAATTCGCCTTACGTCGTGTGTGCCTTCAATGTCAAGTCTTTTGAATTCTGCCATCAATACAATACCGTTAAGCACAGCCACCCCAAAAAGAGCGATGAAGCCAACACCAGCGGAAATGCTGAATGGCATGTCTCGCAGATAAAGGGCGAGAATCCCACCAATGGCAGAGAAGGGAATTGCTGAGAAAATAATTAAGCCTTCTTTTATGGACCTGAATGCGAAGTAGAGCAGAATCAGGATAAGCAATAGTGAAACAGGAACGGCGATGCTCAATCGTTTTTGAGCCGCCTTCATATTTTCGAATGATCCGCCATAGGTGACATGATAGCCGGCATCGAACAAGATCTCATTTTCTGCAAGATTTTTTAGCTCATTTACTACGGTTTCAACGTCTTTTCCACGAACATTAAATCCGACCACAATTCTTCTACTGGCGCTTTCTCGTTGGATTTGATTTGGCCCATCAATGATTTCAACATCCGCGAACATGCGCAAAGGAAACTGCTTGCCTTCAGACGATGAAATCAATAAATTTTCAAGTTCATAAGGAGAATTATTATCCGAGCGATCAGCTTTGACCACAAGATTAAAACGTTTCTCATCTTCGAAAACGGTTCCTGTGATGTATCCTGAGTATGCCGCATTTATTGTGGCGTTAATGTCATCAATGTTGACACCATAAAGTGCCATAGTTGAGCGGTTTGGTGTAATTACTATTTGAGGCATCCCACCGACAGATTCTATATATAGGTCTACGGCGCCGTCTACCTTTCTTACGATTGTTCCAAGTTTTTCTGCGTAGGCGGCAAGAGAATCAAGATTGTCACCAAAAATTTTGCAAACCACATCCTGGCGTGCACCAGTCATTAATTCATTGAAGCGCATTTGAACTGGATATTGAAACCCAGCTGTGATTCCTGGAATTGCGGATAGTTTTTCACTCATTTTTTCTGCCATTTCATCAAATGTTTTGGCGGATGTCCATTCTGTTTTGTCTTTCAGTATTACCATCATGTCACTTGCTTCAATAGGCATAGGGTCGGTAGGTATTTCGCCACTACCTATTTTAGTAACAACCTTTTCTACTTCCGGAAAATTTTCCATGATGATTTTTGCTGCTTGTTGTGTTGCTTTTATGGTAGTATGAAGATTACTTCCTGTAAGCACGCGCGTGTCAACAGCGAAATCACCTTCTTCGAGCTCTGGAATGAACTCACCTCCCAAAGTGGTCATCACTATTATTGAAATGGAGAAGAGAATCAAAGCACCACTGAGTATTAACTTTGGAATCATCAGCGCCTTATTCAATAAATATTCATAACCTCGTTCTAGTTTGAACATTATGCGATCGGAAATGCCTGGTTTGTGTTGAATTTTTCGGGATAGAATTAATGATGACATCATTGGTATATATGTCAACGATAGTATAAACGCGCCTATTAAAGCGAAGGCAACGGTTTGTGCCATCGGCTTGAACATTTTTCCTTCTATTCCTTGAAGTGATAGAATAGGCAGATACACAATGAGTATAATGATTTGACCGAAAACTGCAGCATTCATCATTTTGGATGCGCTTGATTTGACTTCGGAATTCATTTCTTCTTTCGAAATGAGATTAATTTTTTGAAAGTGTTTTGAGTGAGTAAGTCTGTGCATCACGGCTTCAACGATAATAACTGCGCCATCAACGATGAGTCCAAAGTCTAG
>Ga0075163_10000825_pt1 | contig 41010 bp, 32 predicted proteins | sample JI1023141ADNA_FD_71478 | JGI IMG/M metagenome (GOLD analysis project Ga0075163, IMG submission 71478) | Wastewater effluent complex algal communities from Wisconsin, to seasonally profile nutrient transformation and Carbon sequestration -... | ecosystem: Engineered > WWTP > Effluent > Algae...
CGCCTGCAGCGGGCGCGGCGGGCGCAGGTTGGCTGGGCCCAGAGCTCGTTTGCCGAGCGGCGGCGCGTGCTGGGGCGGCTCCTGGAGCTGGTCCTGAACCACGCCGATGAGATCTGCCGGAACATCGCGCTCGAATCGGGCAAGACGCTCCAGAACGCCATGATGGGCGAGATCTGGCCGGTCTGCGAAAAGCTGCGCTGGACCATCGAAAACGGCGAGCGCCACCTGATGCCCGAGCACGTCTCATCGGGCATCTTGATGCACAAGCGGGCCTCCATCGAGTACCACCCCATGGGCGTGGTCGGGGTCATCTGCCCCTGGAATTTTCCGTTTCAGAACATCATGGGGCCGACCATTCCGGCGCTCATGGCGGGCAATGCGGTGCTGTGCAAGGTGTCGGAGTGGACCAGCTACTCGGCGCCCATTGTCCAGCGCTGGTTTGAAGAGGTGCTGAGCGACTGCGGTCACTCGCCGGATCTGGTGCAGATCCTGACCGGCTACGGGGACACCGGAGCGGCGCTGGTTCGCTCGGGCGTGGACAAGGTCTTTTTTACGGGCTCGGTGGGCAATGGGCGCCGCGTGGTCGAGGGCAGTGTCGAGAACCTGACCCCGGTGGTGCTGGAGCTGGGCGGCAAGGATGCGCTCATCGTCTGCGACGATGCCTCGCTGGAGCAGGCGGTGGCGGGGGCCATGGCCGGCGTGTTCATCTCTTCGGGACAGATGTGCCTGGCAGCCGAGCGCATCTATGTAATGGACGCCATCTACGACCGCTTCGTGGCCGCTGTGGTTGACGCTGTGCGGGCCCTGCGCCAGGGGCCTCCGCTGGGAGGCAACGGCAGCGACATCGATGTCGGCGCCATGACCATGCCGCATCAGGTCGAGATCGTGGATCGGCTGGTCCAGGATGCGCTGCTCAAGGGTGCAAAAGCGCTGTGCGGTGGACACCGTGAGCTGGCTCCGGGGGCCCAGTTTTATCCGCCCACGGTTCTGGTGGATGTGAACCACTCGATGGCCGTGATGCGCGAAGAGACGTTTGGTCCCGTCATGTCGATCATGCGGGTACGCGATGATGACGAGGCGGTGCGGCTTGCGAACGACTCATCGTTCGGGCTTGGCTCGACCGTGTTCAGCACCAACCATGCACGCGCGGCCCGCATTGCCGGGCGCATCAGCGCGGGTGCGACCTGCATCAACGACTACGGCCTGGCCTACATGGCCAACGACCTGCCGTTTGGGGGCGTTCGCCAGTCGGGGTTCGGTCGTCTGCAAGGACGTGAGGGACTTCGCGCCTGCACCAACATGAAGGCGGTGATGTCCGACAAGCTGCCGCTGCATCTTCCCGCCAAGATCTACCCGGTGAAGCCCGGCGACTACGAGATGGTCAAGGCTGCGGTGGAGCTGCTCTACCGGCCGAAAAATCTGCGGGGACTCAAAGCGCGCGCGGTTGCGGTGGGAAGTCTGCTCAAGAAGGCAGTCGGTCGGCTGCGCTAGGCTGGGGGAAATGTTCCACGTGGAACATTTCAGCCTAGCTGCCTACTCCAGGACCGCGCGCAGGGCTTCGGCCAGCATGGGATAGCGAAAGGCATACCCCAGCTCAATGGCCCGGCGCGGGATCACCCTTTGGCTGCCAAGCAGGGTCTGCGCCGCTTCACCCAGCGCCAGCTTGAGCGCCGCCGCCGGCACCGAGAGCACCGCCGGCCGGTGCAGCACCGCTCCAAGCGTCTGCGCCAGCTCCTGCATCGTGACCGGATTGGGCGCCGTCAGGTTCAGCGGCCCCTGAATCTCGGGCCGCTGTAGCGCCAGCAGGATCAGCCCCAGCACATCATCCTGATGAATCCACGGCATGTACTGGTTGCCAGGTCCCAGCGGGCCGCCCACGAAGGCCCGAAACGCCGGCAGCATCTTCGCCAGCGCGCCGCCCCCTTCGCCGAGCACCACGCCAATGCGCAGTCGAACGACGCGAAGCCCATGGGCGCTTGCGGCTTCGGCAGCGGCCTCCCAGTCCACACACAGCCGCGCCAGAAAGTCCGTGCCCGGCGGGGACTTTTCATCCAGCTCCTCATCGCCGTGGGAGCCGTAATAGCCCACAGCCGAGGCCGAGATCAGCGTGCTAGGCCGCTGATCCGGCGGGAGCTGGCCAATGGTGTCGACCATGCGCTTCACGGCTTCCACACGGCTGTGCGCGATCCGCCGCTTGAAGCCGTCGCTCCAGCGCGCGCCCAGCACCGGCTCGCCGGCCAAGGTCAGCACCGCATCGGTGCGCGCAACCTGCTGTTGCCACGCGCCCGCCTCGGCCGGATCGCCTTCCAGGACCAGCAGCCGATTCTCTGCCAAGCCAGAGGCGCTGCCCGACTCCTCCAGGTTGCTGGCTCGCCTTGTCAGGGCCACAACACTGTCGCCGCGTCGCAGCAGCTCGCGCAGCAGGCGGCGACCGATGAATCCACTGGCTCCGGTAACGAAGAGGCGCATGGGCTGTACTCTACCTTGTCTGATGCCGCTCAGGGCAGGTCCGCGGCAGCGGCCTCAGAAAGGGAGCAACCCGGCGAGCGCGCCGGCTGCCAATTCCTGGAATGTTCTCCAGCGCCGCCCAACACGCCAGTGGACCCTGGGTCCGTGCCGCCAGGATCGCCCGGGCTAGACCCTCACCGATCTCGGGCAGCGCAACCAGCTGCGCTTCGGTCGCCTGGTTGATATCCAGTCGAGTCCCAGAGATCAGCAGCTGCTGCGGCGTCAGCCGCTCGATCTCCAGCTGGAGTGGAGGCGTGGCAGCTTGAAGATGGAGGCTTGGCGCTGGCTGGGCGTTGGTTGCCAGCAGCCAGATCGCCCAGAAAACCGAGAGGCTGGCGAGGGTGTAATTCACCGCGGGCAGTTATGCAGTCTGTGTGCCACCCAGCAGGATTTCGCGCAGGATCGGCATCAGCCCATCGGTTGTGGGCAGCGCTTCGGCCTCTGCGAGCGTGTAGAACCGGACGTCGGCGGCATCCTCGCCAGCGCGCAGCTCGCCCTCGGGCTCGGTCATGCGGTAGTCGAGGATCACAAAGTGATACTTGCCGTCGATGTACTCAAAGACCTTGGCCAGGGCGCCCACCCGGGCGCGCAGACCGGTCTCGGCCAGGAGCTCGCGGTGCAGCGCCTCGGCGAGAGTCTCGCCGCCTTCCACCCGACCGCCGGGGAGCGTCCAGCGTCCAGCGGACGGCGCATGGCCGCGCTGAATCAGCAGCACGCGCCCCTCGGCATCGGTCAGGATGGCCCCAACCGCGATCTCGGGCCGGGAGCGAGCTTGCGCGCTCACGCTGGCACTTGCGCAGCTGGGCACAGCGGCGCCAGGGTGCACGCAGCGCAGCGCGGCTTGCGGGCGTGGCAGACGCGGCGTCCATGCCAGATCAGGCGATGTCCCGACATGATCCAGCGCTCCTCGGGCCAGGCGGCCATCAGGTCGGACTCGACCTTCACCGGATCCGTGTGGCGCGTCATGTCCAGGCGCCGGGCGAGTCGGCCGATGTGGGTGTCCACGACCACGCCGCTGGGGATGCCGTAGGCCGTTCCGAGCACCACGTTGGCCGTCTTGCGGGCAACGCCCGGCAGTGCGACCAGCTCCTTGATGGAGCGCGGCACCTCGCCGCCGTGCTTCTCCACGATCGCCTTGCAGGCGCCGCGGATGTGCTTGGCCTTATTGCGGTAAAAGCCGGTGGAGCGGATGAGCTGCTCCAGCTCCTGCGGTTCGGCGGCCATGAGGGCGCGGGCGTCGGGGTAGCGAGCGAACAGGGCAGGGGTTACCTGATTGACGCGCTCATCGGTGCACTGGGCCGACAGGATCACCGCGATCAGCAGCTGAAGCGGCGATTTCCAGCCAAGCAGCTCACAGTGTGCGTCCGGGTAGAGGCGATCCAGCTCGTCCAGGACCTGCGTGATGCGTGCGGCCTCGCCGCGCTTGCCCCTGCGCTTGCCTGGGCCCTGGCCCTGGGTCTTGCTCGCAGACGCCCGCGGCTTGGCTTTGGGCTTGGCTGTGCGGGATCTGCTGAGGCCGGTAGCGGCCTCGGAGTGCGCGGTTGCTGTGGGCATGGTGTGGCGATAGCCCGGGGCGACGCCTGCGTCAAGCGCCAATCCGGTTTTCGGATCGCGTCCCGGACAAGCACAGATTCTTGACAGTCTTCGATAGGGCATTAGCTTGCAATGTGCTGCCCTATGAGCACCAGCAAGCGCGATTATTATGAAGTTCTGGGTGTGTCCAGGAACGCCGACGAGGCGGAACTAAAGAAATCCTACCGGCGTCTGGCGATGGAGTTTCACCCCGATCGCCGCCCTGGAGACCGCGAGGCCGAAGAAAAGTTCAAAGAGGCTGCCGAGGCGTACTCGGTGCTTTCCGACCCCGAAAAGCGCCAGATGTACGATCGCTTCGGCCATCAGGGACCTGCGCAGGGGGCCGGCTTTCAGGGCTTCGGCGGCATCGAAGATATCTTCTCGGCGTTCGCCGACATCTTCGGTGGGCTCGGCGGCAACGGCGGCGGCTTCGGCAACTTCGGCGGACGTCGCGGTGCGCGCGGCGAAGATCTGGAGATCGAGGTCGAGATCTCGTTCATGGAGGCCGCCAAGGGCTGCAAGCGCGACATCGAGCTCGATCGGCACGTTGCCTGCGAAGACTGCAACGGCAGCGGCGCCAAGCCCGGCACCCAGCCGCAGCGCTGCAAGATGTGCCAGGGGCGCGGCCAGGTCGCGCACCAGCAGGGCTTTTTCGTGATCAGCACGACCTGTCGCCAGTGCGGCGGCAAGGGCTCCACGATCGCCGAAAAATGTCCCACATGTCGTGGCGCGGCGCGCGTGCCCAAGAAGGGCACCGTCAACATCAACATCCCCGCCGGCATCGACGACGGCCAGAAGCTGCGGCTGAGCAATCAGGGCAACCCCGGCCCCGGCCCGGGGACCGAGGCCGGCGATCTGTATGTCCACATCCATGTCCAGCCCGATCCCCGCTTTGTGCGCGACGGCGACAACCTGTGGGTTGATGCTCGCCTGAGCTTTGCCGAAGCGACGCTGGGCGCGCGGGTGCAGATTCCCACGCCTGACGGTACCGAGACCATTGAGGTGCCGGCCGGCACCCAGCCCATGACCCGGCATGTGCTCAACGGGCGGGGCCTCCCCAATGTGCGCGGCCGCGGTCGCGGCGACCTGATCGTTCGGTTCGTGGTTCTGGTGCCCACCGATCTGCCGTCTGAGGCGCGCGAGCTGGTCGAGAAGCTGGCCCCGCACCTGGCGATCCCCAAGAGCGCTCGCTCGGGCGGTGGGGATGGCGCGGACGAAGGCGACGAAGATGACGGGTCTGACAAGGGCTCGCCGTCCCTTTTTGACCGGATTCGGGGAAGAAAAAAGAAGTAAGGTCGCTTGCGAAAATGGGGCAGATGCGCGAACCTGAAGCACAATGCTGTCCCCGTCGCCCGATTCCCGCGCCCTCCGCGCCAGGCTCATGGAGCGGCTCGGTGCCCTCCGCGCCTATTTCGAGGCCACGAGCGTCTCAGTCGGTCTGAAGTCGCCGTACTGGAGCGCTTTTGATGCGCTTCGTCGGAACCAGCCTCTCGCCGAGTCCTTTGTCGCCGATCTCCAGCAGCTGCTTGAGTTCTTGGATAACGAGCTCGTCCCGGCGCTGACGCAGCCCATGCCGGTGCCGGGCAATCCGGTGCCGGCGCCGCCGCGGTCGGTGATCGTGCAGGATCAGGACGCGATGCCGCTGAACGACCAGGACACCATGGTCTTCAGCAAGCTGTCGCCATCGGTCCAGCGCGATCTTTACAGCGGCCGCCCCGCGCCCAACCGAATCGTGATGCCGGCGCCGAGCACGGTCGACGAGCCCTCGGACTCGGGGATCGGGGCGATTCCGATCGAAGACTCGGCCGAGCTGCTGCCGATGAGCTCCAGCCAGGCCCGTCCAGCGCCTGCCCCCGCACCAGCCTCGGCCAGCCGTCCCATGGCGGCGGCTCGCCCCGAGCCCACGCGGCCCACTGCTTCGCCAGCGCCAGCGGCTCCCGCTCCGGCGGAGCGGCCAGCAGAGATTCGCCTCTCCGAGGTCGCGGCGGCCACCACCCCGGCGGCTGCTCCGGGCCTCATGGGGCGCGGGCGGTCGGCCACCGGCAAGCTGTCGCACATTCAGCTACCTGCTGTGGTCAACCGCGCCGAGGCGCCGGCTCCGGTGGCCGAAGCGCCGCTCTCCAGGCGGGCCGCGGCACTGATGGTCGCTGCGCTCGACTCGCCCGTAAGCCCCAGCTCGGTGCCGGCCGCTGCGCCCGCCCCCGCGGCTCCGGCGACGGCCAGACCGCTGGCAGCGCAGCCGGTGCAGCCCGTCGCCGCACCGCTTCCAGCCGCTGCGGCCAAGCCGATCGCTGCGGCCAAGCCTGCTGCCGCCATGCCGCCGGCGGCCAAGCCGCTTGCCGCGCCCGCTGCTCAGGCTCCCCAGCCCGCGGTCGCGGCGCCGGTGGCCAAGCCGGTGGCCGCGGTCCAGCCGGCTGCGAAGCCGGTCGCTGCGGCCAAGCCCGCATCGGCGGCTCAGCCGGCCGCGGTGGCTGCCAAGCCGGCCGCTGCCGTGCCCGCTGCTGCACCTGTTGCTGCCAAGCCCGTTGCGGCGCAGCCTGCGGCCGCTCAGCCGCTGGTGGCTGCCAAGCCGGCGGCAGCGCCTGCGGTTGCCAAGTCGATGGCTGCGACGCCGCTGGCAGTCGCTGCCAAGCCGGCGGCACCGGCAGCGGTCGCTGCGAAGCCAGCGCCGGTGGCAGCACCGGCTGCTGCACCTGTGGCTGCGAAGCCCGTGGCTGCGAAGCCTGCGGCTCCGGCTGCGGCTCCGGTCGCAAAAGCGGCACCGGTTGCGCAGCCTGCTCCGGCCGCAGTGGCGGCCAAGCCTGCCCCGGCCGCTGCGGTCAGACCTGTGGCCGCTGCTGCACCTGTTGCGCCGGCGCCGGCACCGATTGCGGTCGCCAAAGCCGTGCCTGTTCCAGCGGCGGCCAAGCCGATGGTTGCCGCAAAGGCGCCGGGAATGGCACCGGGACGCTCACCGGCAAAGGCTCCGATGCCTCAGTTCGACGAGTCGGATGTATCGGAGCCGGACATGTCGCCCTCTCAGTTTTTCCGTATTCTGGATGCCAATTTAGACGACAAGTGATGCTCAGTGGCCAGGGCGGGTCGGGGCGTTGTCGGGATCTTCTTCAAAGGTGGGCAGGGCAGGGGGGCGCGGCTTGCGGGCGCGCAGGCATGCCGCGCGAACGGTCAGCACGAACGGCTGCCCAGTCGCGCAGCTGAGATCGATCGCCTCGCGCAGCTCGTTGAAGGCGGCCTGCATGTCGGGGCCGCGCTCGCCCAGGATGGCCTTCCACTGCGAGAGCGGTCCGTACTCGATGACGGGCGCGAAAAAGAGGTCGGCCGCACCTGCCAGCAGCAGCGAGAAGGGCTGCGCAACCACGGTGATGTCCTCTAGCCCGGCGTCGGCAGCCCAGTCGTAGAGGGCGGCTGCGTCGGGCCAGCTGGTCAGGTGCGCCTCCAGCCGGGCCTTCTCGCGAGGGCGCTCCTCGACGAGGCCGGCCATGAGCGCGTGGAACTCGTGGAAGCTGCCGCGCAGGGGCAGGGTGGCGAGCACAGCGGCGCCGGGACGAGCCACCCGCGCCATCTCGTGAAGCAGGCGGCGCGGCTGCGCAGCGTCGTAGAGCCCCAGGTTCGACACGACCAGGTCGTAGACGCCCTCGTCGAAGGGCAGGGCGGGCTCGGCCGACTCGGTGCGGAAAAATACGCGCCTTCCGACGAGCGCACCAGCCTTGCGGCGGGCCAGCTCGATCAGCGCCGCCGAGGGATCGATGGCAATGAGGCGGGCATCGGGACAGCGGCGAAGCAGCTCCAGGCCGGGATAGCCGGCGTGGCACATGACGTCCAGCACGGTCGCCTTGCCAAGCTCCGCGGGCTGGAGCTGAGCCAGGAGCAGGCGCCCGAAGGGCTGCGTCCACACCGGGGCGACATCGGCCTCGTAAAGCTCCGCCAGGCGCGGATCCTTGCGAAAGCGATTGGACGCCGGTGGAGGCGGTGGTGGGCGCGGGACCGACGAGACGCTGCTGGGAGCGGGAACAGGCGGCGGCGGCTGGGGTGGCATGGCGGCGCCATCATATCAATCGCCGGATCTCTGCGTAGAATGGAATGAACAGAGGGGCTTCAATGGACAGTGGCTACATCGTGCTGGCGGTGCCGTTTTTTCTCCTGCTCATCGGCGTGGAACTGCTGGTCAATCGCGCGCGCGGGCAGCACTGGTACAGGCTGCACGACAGCATCGCCAGCATGAGCTGCGGGCTGGGGCAGCAAACGCTGGGCCTGTTTACGACGGCGCTGGGCCTGTGGTGCTTTCAGTACATCCAGTCGCACTACGGGCTGTTTGCAATCTCGCCGCGCTCGGTGCTCGCCTGGGTGGCGCTGATCTTCCTCGACGACTTTTGCTACTACGTCTATCACCGCGCCAGCCACCGCGTGAACTTCTTCTGGGCGACGCACGTCGTGCACCACCAGAGCGAGGAGTACAACCTGTCGACGGCGCTGCGCCAGAGCTGGCTGACCAGCGTGACCTCGTGGATCTTCTACATTCCGCTCGCGCTGCTCGGGTTCCCGATGGTGATGTACCTGACCGTGCGGACGTTCAACACGCTGTATCAGTTCTGGATTCACACGCGTGCGGTGAGCAGGCTCGGGCCGCTGGAGTGGGTGATGAACACGCCCTCGCACCATCGCGTGCATCACGGCATCAACCCGCGCTACATCGACAAGAACCACGCCGGCATCTTCATCATCTGGGATCGGCTGCTGGGGACGTTCGTGGTCGAGGACGACGAGCCGGTGTACGGCACGGTCAAGCCGCTCCAGAGCTTCGATCCGGTCTGGGCCAACCTGGCTGAGTGGGCCTACCTGTGGCAGCTGGCGGGCAAGATGCGGCGGGTGCGCGACAAGCTGCTCTTGTGGATAAAGCCGCCCGAGTGGCGGCCCGCTGACCTGGGCGGCGACGTGCAGATCCCCGAGATCACCCGCGCAGCGCAGCGCAAGTACGATGTGGTGCAGTCGCGCCTGATCGATGCGTACACGCTGCTGACCTTTGCGTCGACGATCGCGGGCATGGTGTGGTTCTTGAAGATGCAGTCGACGCTGACTCCGGCGGGACGGGGGCTTGTCGTAGTCGAACTGCTGCTGGCGCTGTGGACGTGCGGCGCGCTGGGTGAGCTGCGGCGGCGGACGTGGCTGCTGGAGCTTGGGCGGCTGATCTCACTGGCGGTGCTGGCGATGTGGCTGCCGGTGGCGCTGCGTCCGGCGGCGCTGGCGGTGACTGCGGCGGCGCTCGGGTTTCTGGCGCTGGCGCATCGCAGCGGACGCACGGCAGGCAGCACGGCCGTCGCGGCCCCTGCGAGCGCGGCTCCCGAAGGAGCGCAGGTTTCGCGAGGCTAGCTTCCCGAGACTTTTTGCAGATTTTGCAGTGCGCCTCCATGGCGAACGTGGACAGCGATGCGCTATGCTCCGCGGCGTTCGTCCACCCCGCTGGAGGCTGAAATGCGCGCACCGTCCCTTGTCCGTCTGCTTTTTCCTGCCGCGCTGCTCGTGGCTGCTTGCAGCTCCGACTCCGCTGAGAGCGCGGATCCGGCCGGGATGCAGCCGGCGATCCCGCGCGACTATCACCAGGATGCCAAGGCGGTGCTGGACCACTACTGCACCAACTGCCATCAGGCGGGCGGAATCGCTCCGTTTGCGCTGACCGATTACGAGTCGGTCAAGAACCATGCGCCGGCCATCCAGGCCGCGGTCGCCTCTGGAAAGATGCCGCCGTGGCTGCCGTCGGATGACAGCATGAGCTTCCGCTACGAGCGCAAGATGCCGGCGCAGGACAAGCAGATCCTCCTCGACTGGGTGAAGGGCGGCGCCAACGAAGGTGATGCCAAGACGGCCTCGCGGGTGACCTTTCCGCCGGTCGAGCTGCCGGCTGCGCCGCGTCCGGATCTGACGCTCAAGATGGCGGAGCCGTATCAGCCGAACCAGCAGCTGGGCGACGACTACCGCTGCTTCATCATCGATCCGGGAACTTCTGGCAGCGGGCTGGCGGCCGACAGCTACATGCAGGCGGCCACCGTGAAGCCCGGAGCCCCGCAGGTCGTGCACCACGTCATCGTCTTCGAGATTCCGGCGAAGAATGTCGCGGACGTCCGCAAGAAGGACGACGCCGAGGCTGGTCCCGGCTACACGTGCTTTGGCGGCGCCGGCACCAACGGCGCGCAGATGATCACCGGCTGGGCGCCGGGCGGCACCGTGACGCGCCTCCAGCCCGACGAAGGCGTCCTGATCCACAAGGGCTCGATCTTCGTCATGCAGGTGCACTACAACCTCCTGAACTTCAGCGGCCAGAGCGATGTCACCTCGGCCACCATCGAGCTTGCGACGACGCCGCCGGCGAATCAGGTGTTCCTGCTGCCGCTCGCGAACCCCAGTGCCCTGAAGATTCCCGCGGGCGACAGCGATGCTTCGCAGGTCGTTCCGGCGCCGGTGTCGTATCTCCAGCAGGCGCTGAAGCTGCCCGGACCCGACGTCACCATCGTCTCGGTGGCGCCGCACATGCACGTGCTCGGAACGCGCATCAGCGTCTCGCTGGACAACGTGCCGATGATCGATATACCGGCGTGGGACTTCCACTGGCAGCAGTCCTATTTCTTCCAGAAACCGGTGATCGCGCACGCAAACCAGATGCTGTTCCTGGAGTGCCACTACGACAACAGCGCCTCGCATCAGCCGGTCGTCGGCGGCAAGCCGCAGATGCCGCGCGACGTGAGCTGGGGTGAGGGGACGCTCGATGAGATGTGCCTGAGCTTCCTCGGCATCCGCTTTCCACGTGCGACGCCGTAGCCGCGCAGAGCCCTGGCCCGGCCCTCGAGGAGCACTTCCCTGTCGGAACCTTGACCTCGGGGGCCAGCGGCGATACGCTGTAGTGGCATTGTCTGGGCGCATGTACCGCAAATCCTTGTAAAAACTGGCGACGTCCCACCTGCTTTTTAGTCAAGCAGGCGAATCGGACTGAGTTGCCGTATATTTGGACCGCTACGTAGACAGGGTCAGCGCTCCGAGATAATTGCCTGGCTGAGGGAACACGGATGGACCAAACCAAGAAGACGATGCGCCATTTCTACTGCCGCGACGTCCTCTGGGAGACGTTCGAGGCGATGGCCAACGACTTCGATTGCTCCATCGATTACCTCGTCAACGAGTCGATGCGGCTCTACGCTCGCTCGAAGAACTACCAGGTGCCGGGGGGCGCGGCCTCGCCCAGCCAGATCATGCCGGGGACCAATCCGGGCACAACCGGACGCGCGCCGGCCACCAGTCCTCCGACGCCGCCGTCGGTGCGCGGGACCTCGTCGGGGCTTCAGCCCGTCCGATCGCAGACCGCGCCGATGCAGCCGGTCGCGCGACCGCCCTCGGGACCCGGGGCGCCGTCGCCGCGCTCGTCGATGCCGACGCCACCGTCGCTGCACGCTTCGTCGCCGCTCTCGGTGACCCAGCCGCCGTCGAACTGGTCACCGCCGCTGTCGACGCCGCCCAGCCAGCAGACGGGCTCGGATCCCAATGGTCCGCCGCTGTATCTGGTGTTCAACGGGCAGCGCTTCCTGGTCGACAAAGATCAGTTTGTCATCGGGCGCGGCTCCAAGACCGCGGATCTGGCCATCAAGGATGGCAACATCTCGCGCAAGCACGCGGTGGTCATCCGTCGCAACGGCGTCTACTACATCAAGGACCTGGGCTCGACCAACGGCATCGAGTACAAGGGCATGCGCATCGACAACAAGCGCATCGACGAGGGCGACGCCTTTTCGATCTGCGACTACGAGATCCGCTTTACGTATCAGCCGTAGCCGGACCGTCGCTGTCAGCCTTGCGGCGCGCGAGCCGGATGTAGTTCACTCCGACGAGCGTCCAGTTCCAGCCGTTCCAGATGTGCCACGTGAGCACCGTCGGACGGAACAGGAAGAGCAGGAACGTGGCCGCCTCGAAGATGAGCAGCCAGCCGGGCAGGCCGTGGCGCCCGAGCTTGGGCACCTTCAGCGTCGAGACCATGAAGAACGCCAGGCTGACGACGCCCACCGCGACCATCACCGGCGACATCTGCCCGCGCAGCATCACGAAAGACATCAGGTATCCGGCGGCAGCCGGCGTCGGAACGCCCTGAAACGTCACCTTGGCCAGCGGTCCCGAGTCGATGTTGAAGCGCGCGAGCCGGATCGCAGCGCAGATCAGATACGCAACCGCCGCCGCCTGCCCCCAGCCCCCAAGCTGATGCAGCGTTGCCAGATAGACCAGCACCGCCGGCGCCACGCCGAATGACACTGCGTCCGACAGCGAGTCGAGCTCGGCCCCAAACTTGGACGTCGCGTTGAGCAGACGCGCCAGTCGCCCGTCGAGCGTATCGCAGCCCACGGCAAGAAAAAGGTAGATGACCGCGCGCTCGAAGGCCCCAGCTGCCGCAGCGCTGATGGCCAGAAATCCGAACGTCATGTTGCCGAGCGTGGCGGCGTTGGGAGGCAGGTGTCTTAGCTGCATCGCCCCGCAGGTTACCGCCAATCCAGCGTCCGTGGCGGCCAATTTGCGTCGGGCTGTTCGCTTGACAGTCGGCACTTCTCAGTGATAGAGGGTTGCCTGGCTTTATGCCGGCTGGGGCGTCGACAAGCGGTAAGTCACGGGTCTTTGGAACCCGCATTCGTAGGTTCGAATCCTACCGCCCCAACTCCTTCATTACACAACGCAATAGGCGGCCTGAAACGACATGCTGAAGTCGCTGAGTATCTTCTCCGGGAACGCCAACAAAGATCTCGCGAACGCCATCTGTAGCGCCATCGAGATGACGCCCGGCGCCGCGGTCGTGAGCACCTTCTCCGACGGTGAGATCTTCGTCGAGATTCGCGAGAACGTGCGCGGCGTCAACTGCTTCGTCGTGCAGCCGACCTGCTCGCCCGTCAACGACAACCTGATGGAGCTGCTGGTCATGGTCGACGCGCTCAAGCGCGCTTCGGCCGGCTCCATCGTCGCCATCATCCCCTATTTCGGGTACGGGCGGCAGGATCGCAAGGTCAAGCCGCGCACGCCCATCTCGGCCAAGCTGGTCGCGGATCTCATCACCGCGGCCGGCGCCGATCGCGTCGTCGCTGTGGACCTGCATGCCGGCCAGATCCAGGGCTTCTTCAACATTCCCGTCGACCATCTTTACGCGATGCCGGTGTTCATCGACTACCTGCGCATCCAGGGGCTGGTCGGCGACAAGGCCGTGGTCATCTCTCCGGACGCAGGCGGCGTCGAGCGCGCACGCGCCTACGCCAAGCGCATGGAGTCGACGATGGCCATCATCGACAAGCGCCGTCCGGCTCCGAACATCTCGGAGGTCATGAACATCATCGGCGATGTGCGCGGCAAGCACGCGGTGATCATCGACGACATGATCGACACCGCGGGCACGGTCACGGCCGCCGCCAAGGTAGTCCTGGACCAGGGCGCAAAGTCCGTGGTCGCCTGCGCCACCCACGGCGTGCTCAGCGGACCGGCGATCGAGCGCGTGAGCGGCTCGGCGCTGACCGAGGTGATCATCAGCGACACCATCCCGCTCACCGCCACCGCCCGCTCCAGCGGCAAGATCAAGGTGCTATCGGTGGCGCGGCTGCTCGGCGAAGCGATCAAGCGCATCCACCACGGCGACTCGATCTCGAACCTGTTTATCTAGCGCCTGGGCTGACGGACACTTCGCTGATCCGCAGGAAGCTGGCCTTGCGCCGCTTGTAGTAGCGGATGGTGTCGCGCAGCGAGCGCAGCGCCGGCTCGCCGGTGCGGAAGCGGATGTCGTAGCGCAGGTCCTCCCGCGTCATGTCGGTGAATTCCCAGGGATGAAAGAACAGCACCGCCGGGCTTTCCAGCAGCCGGCAGAGTGCGTTGCGAATCGGCCCGGGAGTGCGCAGCGCCGACGGCATGATCGACGCGGGAATGCGTCGCATGCCCCCTTCGACCACCGGCTTGGTGAAGAACGAGCCCTGCTTGTGTCGGCCGCGAGACGAGTCCACCTGATAGCCCTCGTCGCGCAGAAACGGCACGTAGGAGTCGGGAAAGTCCAGGTTCGGAGCGCGGAACGAGACCACCGGTGCGTGCTGGCGCAGCGTCTGTGATGCGTTGCGCAGCTCCTCGCGCGCCTCGGCGGGCTCCATGCTGCCGAACCGCTTGTGCGTATCGCCGTGGCAGCCAAGCTCATGGCCGCTCTGGACGATCGCGTCGACGACCTGCGGGTAGCGACGCGCCACGTCGCCGGTTGTGAAAAAGGTCGCTGGGATGGCCTCTTCCTTGAAGAGCTCCAGCAGCTGCGGGGTGCCGTTCTCGACGCCGTTGTAGGTCGAGCGAAACGGCGGACAGTCTTGTTCCATGTCGATGGTGATGCAGACCTGCATGAATCTCCTGTGCGGGGCCGCGGCCTCCGCTGTCATACCCGAGGAGCATGTATCAGCTAGGCGCCTTCATGCAAGTCCAGGGCCCGCCCCGCCAGACGCTGCCAGGTGTTGGAACTTCGACAGCCCGCTGCCCGACAGGGGCCAGCAGGGCAGGGAGCGGTGAAACTTTGACAGCCGGACTTGTAACTACCCAACAGGCGCTCCTCGACGCAACTGGTACTGAAATTGCTATTCACCGGGACCTAGAAGGAATTCGACCCACATGAAGCGTTATAAGGTGGCCCTGGTCTGCGATTGGTATCTCCCTCGGGTCGGCGGACTCGAGGTGCAGATCCGGGATCTCGCCGCAGAGCTCAGCGCTCGCGGCCACGAAGTTCACGTCATCTGCACGACCCCCGCCGGCCCTCGCCCCGACAGCGACAGCTTCCGGGTCATCCGCCTCGACGTCTCGCTCGTGCCCGTGCTCAACACCATCGGCTGGTCCGACGCGGTGGTCAACCTGGAGCAGCTCTTCCGCAACGAGCGCTACGATGTGGTCCACGCGCACACTGCGTACTCCGTGCTCGCAGTTGCGGCGACCTGTGTGGCAAAAAGGCTCGGCATTCCCAGCGTCTATACCGAGCACTCGGTGCTGCGCGGCGCCGGCTCGTGGCTGTTCCGGGCGATCGACATGGTCTACCCCTGGACTACATGGCCGACGATCATGTCGGCGGTCAGCGGCTTTGTCGCCGAGGATCTGCGCCGCATCTCGGGGCGCGACGACGTGCAGGTGCTGGTCAACGCCATTCGCCCCGAGCAGTGGTCGCTCGAACGCAAGGAAGAGCTGCGCGTGACCTGCGTGACCCGGTTCGTGAAGCGCAAGCGCCCCATGGACATGGTACGCATGGTGCCGCTCATCAACGCCAAGCTGCCGCCCGAGCTGCGGCCCAAGTTCACCTTCATCGGCGACGGTCCCGAGCGCCCGCGGGTCGAGCGCGAGGCGCAGCGCCTGGGTGTCAGCGAGTACACCGAGTTTACCGGCGTGGTGCCGCGCTCCGAGATCAAGAAGATCCTGGCCCGCTCTGCGGTGTTCATCCTGCCCAGCTACAAAGAGGCGATGTCGATCGCCGTCGTCGAGGCGCGGGCCGCCGGCGTGCCGGTTGTGGCGCGCACGCCCAACGGGGTGAGCGAGGTCATCGAGCACGGCGTCCAGGGCTTTTTGGCCCCAACCACCGAAGAGTTTGTCGACTACGTAGTGCAGCTGGTGCAAGACCCGGCGCTGCGGGCGCGCTTCTCGGCCAACTGCCGGCGCAACCTCGACCGCTTTACCTGGGAGAGCGCCACCGAGCGGCACGAAAAACTCTATGCGCTCGCCATCCAGCGCACCCGCCAGCTCCGCGGTGAGCTGGTGCCGGTCAACATGCCGGTGCCCGAGGTGGTTCACGATGTTGCCCCTGCCGCCTTCAGCGCCCACGAACAGCTGAGCCCGTAGTCCGCTTTTCCGTCCGGCATCCTAGCGAGGACATGCCGCCTGTTGCATGCTGGTTTCGCTCGCCCCGCTCCTCGTAAAGAGGCGTGGGATAACCGAAAATTCTTAAGCTTAGGTGCCGCTGTGACCCAGAGCTCTGGACCTGCCCCCGAAGTCCCCACTCCTCCTCCTGGTCGTCTCGATCGCCTGGCCGCGCGCTATGTGGCACTGGCTGAGCGGCACTCGGGAAAGTTCTTGCTGCTGGCGCTGCTCTTGGCCGCGGCCGCCGTGGTGCCGATCCTCAAGCTGGAGCTGCGCACCGATCTGGCGGAGCTTCTGCCCGATACCCATCCCGCGGTGAACGCCCTGCGCAAGATCGCCGGACGGCAAAAGAGCGCCACCAACCTGGTGCTCATCGTCGAGAGTCCCGATCCCGAGGCCAACCGCCGCTTCTTCGCGGTGCTGCGGCCAAAGCTCGAGAGCATGATCCCCGAGGTCTTCACCGAGACGCAGTGGCAGCCAAACTCGGAGATTCCCGAGCACGCGGCGCGCTGGAAGTGGATGTACGCAGAGCGCAAGGAGCTGGAGCAGGCCGAAGATACGCTCGACCGCGTCATCGCCAAGCGCAAGGCGCCGCTGCTCGTGGATCTGGAGGGCGATCCGGAAAAAGAGCTCGCGGATCTGCGCAAGCAGCTGGAGCAGAAGCTGCCCCAGGCCCCGAAGAATGTTGAAGCTGGCTTCACGTTCAAGGAGGGCGACACCTACTCGCAGGGCGTGATGCTGTGGCGGCGCCGCGATGGTCTGGGCTCGCTCGGCGATCATCAGACGATGCGCGTGGTCAAGGAGACCATCGCCCAGCTGAATCCGACGTCGTTTCATCCGCAGCTGCGCGTTCGCTACACCGGGCACATCGCGATGGCGATCGATGAACAAAACGCGATCCGCGATGACATCACGGTCGCGACCACGGTCTGCACCTCGCTGGTGCTGCTGGCGATCTACCTTTATTTCCAGCGAGTCGGGCTGCTGGCCGTGATCGGAATTCCGGCGTTTTACGGCGTGCTCTTGTCGCTGGCCGTGGCGCAGATCGGGCTCAAGTATCTCAACATCAACACCGCCTTCTTGATCTCGATCATCCTGGGCAATGGCATCAACACGCCCATCATCCTGCTTGCCCGCTACGGTGAAGAGAGGCGGCGCGAACAGCCGGTAAAATCGGCGCTCACCATCGCGCTGTCGCACACACTGGTGGCCACCGCGACCGCGATGCTCGCCGCCAGCATTGCCTACGGCAGCCTGACCATCACCGACTTCCGCGGCTTCAATCAGTTCGGGCTCATCGGCGGCTCGGGAATGCTGCTGGTGTGGTTTGCGACCATGTTCCTGGTGCCGCCGCTGGTGCTGCTGGGCGAGCGCATTCGGCCGGGCATGTTCACGCCGCGCAAGAACCTGTGGCGCCGTCCGTTCCTGTTTTTCGGCGGCGTGGTGGAGCGCCATCCGATCATGGTGGCGGTGCTCAACGTCGCGCTGATCGCGGGCGCCGCGGTGCCGCTGTCGCGCTACCTGCGCGATCCGCTGGAGTGGAACATCAACAACCTGCGCAGCGATGAGACCGAGGCCCAGAAGCTGTGGGGCAAGATGGAGGCCATGGGCATGGGCGAGGTCGGCGCTGGCTACATCGGCAACACCGGCGTCATGCTGGTCGATCGGCCCGATCAAGCCGACGCTGTGGCCGAAGCGCTGCGCGCCAAGGATCGGGCGCTGGGTCCCCTCCACGTGCTCAAGGCCGTGCGCACCCTGCACTCGGTGATGCCGCAAGAGCAGCCGGCCAAGCTGGAGATCCTGGCCCGCATCCGACAGAAGATCGATCGCCACCGCGAGCTCATGAGCGACGACGAGTGGAAGGATATCCAGAGCTTCCGCCCGCCCGAGTACCTGCGGCCCTTGACCGCCGACGATCTGCCGCGCGTGGTTCGCGAGGCGTTCACCGAGGTGGATAACACGCGCGGGCGGCTCATCGGCATCGATGCCGACTACGAAAACGGCTACCAGGACTGGAATGGGCACGCTCTTTTGCGGCTCGCGGAAGCGCTGAAGGTGGATGCGCTGGGCAAGCACTGGGTGGCTGCCAGCGCCGGTACAATCTTTGGCGGCATGATCGAAACCATCCATCGCGATGGCCCCCCGGTGACACTTGCGGCGCTGGTCGGGGTTCTGGTTCTTGTCATGGTGATGTTCGGACCGCGCGGAGCGCTGCCAGTGCTCATCTCGATCGCGGTGGGCGTGATCTGGCTGGGCGGGGCGCTGGGACTGCTCAAGCTGAAGCTCAACTTCATGAACTTTGTCGCGCTGCCGATCACGCTGGGCGTGGGCGCCGACTACGCCGCCAACATCTGGGCGCGGCTGCGCCTGGATGGGCCGCGGGCAATAAAGGCGGTGATCGCTGACACCGGCTCTGCCGTTGCGCTGTGCTCGACCACCACCACCATTGGCTATAGCTCGCTGCTCCTGGCGCGAAACCAGGCTTTGCGCTCGTTCGGTCTGGCCGCGGATATCGGGGAGGTGACGTGCCTTTTGGCGGCGCTGACCGTGCTTCCGGTGGTCGTGGCCGTGCTGTGGCGGCGCGGCAAGCGGGAGGCCAAATAGACGCACATGTGGCAAGCGCTTCAGCAGGCAATGGTTCAGCTGCGGGCGGCGTCCCCGGTTCTTGCCGTGGCGGCCGTGCTGACCTATGCCATTGGCGTGCTGATCGCGAGCCTGCGCTGGCAGCGCATCTTGCGCGGCATCGGCGCCGACAGCCTCCCCGCGGTCGAGCGCCGGGGGCCGCGGCTGCGCGATGTGCTCCTGACCTACCTCAGCAGCATCTTCGTCAACAACGTCACCCCGGGTCGGGTGGGCGGCGAGGTCTTCCGGGTCGCCATGCTGCGGCGGCGCACCGGCATCGAGACCAAGCTCATCGTGGCCTCGGCCGGCTACGACCGCCTCACCGACATCATCCCGCTGGCGCTGCTGGGCGTGCTGTCGCTGCCGACGCTGTATCGGTTGCTGGCGCCGAGCGGCAGCTCGCTGGCGACAGCGGGCTGGGTGGCGCTGGGCCTGGCTCTGGCAGCTGCCGCGTTGCTGGGCCTGCGACGGCTGCCGCGGGTGCAGCGCTGGACCGACAGCTGGCGCCAGCGACTGGCGACCATCAGCATTCGCCGCCAGGATTTTCAGTGGGCGGTGGGCTTCGGATTTCTGCTATGGGCGCAAGATCTGTTGCGTCTGACCCTGGTCGCAGCGGCTCTGCATGTTTATCTTAGTCCCTGGCAGGTGATTCCACTCTCGATGGTGGCGACACTTGGTGGACTTGTTCCGACCATTGGTGGTCTGGGCGCCGTCGAGGGTGGGCTCACTGCTGCGCTCTGCCTGTTCGGCGTACCGCTGGACAAGGCGCTGGCCATCACCGCGCTGGAGCGTGGAATATCCTACGTGCTGTCGACGAGCGTCGGCGGCATCGTACTTATGTTGGTGGGCGGCGGTGAGCTGTGGCAGATGTCGCGCAAGTCTGCAAAGGCAGAGGGTGAAGCCGCATAGGCCCGATCGCCCCCAAACCTGGCTTAGGAGATCTCATGATCAAAGCGTCCCCTTCGGCATCGCGTTCGGCTTCGGGTTCAGCGACTGGTCTCATGCTCTCGACCCTCTGTTCGCTTCTGGCGCTGCCGCTGGCAGGCACGGCCGAGGCGGCGGCAATCGGTCCGGGACCGGTGCCGCTCCAGACCTGGCCTGCGGCCAAGGTCAAGGCGTTGGCGCCCTTGCTGCGCAGTGCCGATACCGCGGTCATCGAGTCGCAGCCCAACGGCCGGCTGAAGCAGCTGTCGCTTTTTACGCTGATCGCCGCGCCGCCTGCCGTGGTGCGTGACACGCTGCTCAAGGCCGATCACTACGCCGAGTTCGCGCGCAACTTCACCAAGTCCAAGGTAAGTCCGCGTCCCGATAGCAGCTTTGACCACGTCTATGAGCTGTCCTACGGCATGTTCAGCATCGACGGCACGCATCGCTACGTGCCGCAGCCTGCCAGCGCGTCCGAGGAGTCGGGCGCTCCCGAGGCGCCGCCCATCGAGGTCATGGACGAAGAAGAGCCCGCAGGTTCGCAGCGCCACTACCGCTGGGAGTTTCACGCTGTGGGCGCCGCGACTGTGCTCGCCGTGTACGGCTATACCGATCTGTGGCACTCCGGCGGTGTGGTCGCCAAGCTGCTGGAGCGTGTGCCGCAGCTGGAGCACGGTCTGGCGCTGGTCTCGCAGGCCGCCCTCGTGCTGGCGATCAAGCAGCGCTCCGAGCAGCTGACCAGCCCGCCGTCGGTGCTGCCCGCCGCGGGCGGCGCACCTTATGATGCGCTGCTGGACCGCGGCGTCGTCGTGCTCCTGCGCTCGCAGGGCGGCCGTCTGTCGGAGGTCAGCCTGATCGATCGCAGCCTTGCGCAGCCGAATCAGGTGCTCGATGTGGTGCGCAAGCCCACCGAGTGGTCGCAGTTCATCCCCACCATCACCAAGAGCGCCGACGGCGGTCAGCGCGACGATATTGCCCTGGTCGATATGGAGCAGTCGCTGCCGCTGCTCAGCTTCCACACCGTCTACGGCGCGCGCGTGTCGGGACACACCGTCGACATGATGGGCCTGAGCGGCGATCTGCGCGGCGCCCGCATGCGCTGGGAGGTGCTGCCGGGGCGCGGAGCGGTCAGTCAGATCGTCATCCGCTCGTCGCAGCAGCTCGACAAGGGGAGCATGGTCATCCGCCAGCTCTACAAGCTGGAGCCGTTTTTCGAGTACGGCGTGAACGTCGGGATGCAGCTGGTCGTGCTGCGCGGGCTCAAGACCAAGGCCGAGCAGCTCGTCGCAACCAACTCGGCCCGCGCCCAGTGAGCACGTAAAAATCCCTCACGGATTGCCCACCGACCCGGTGAGCAGCGGATAGCGCATCGCCAGCTCGTCGGTCAGGCCCCTGGCGTCGGCGAGCTGGCGGAAGATGTCCACTGCCGGCCGCGCCGTGCGCACCTTCTGCGCCCCCTCCAGTCCAAACAGCCCAAAGCGCATCTGCATCCCGTGGTTCCACTCGTAGTTGTCGACGAGCGTCCAGTAGAAATAGCCGCGCACCTTGGCGCCGTCTGCAGCCGCGCGCGCCAGCCAGCCGACGTGCGTCGCCAGGTAGCGGGACGCCACGGCCGGATCGCTGGGATCCGAGGCGCCATTCTCGGTGATGATCACCGGGTAGCCGCGCTCGCTGGCCCACATCACCATGTCGTAGATGCCCTGCGGCGTCTCGGTATAGATCGTCGAGCTCAGCGGGTTGAAGGTCGTCAGCGGCGATAGCCCGGCAAAAAACGGCGTCTCGGTGCCGTCGATGATCGCCCGCGTGTAGTAGTTGATGCCCAGAAAGTCGAGCCGCCCCTCCAGCTCTGCCCGATGCACGGTCGTCCCATCGAGCTTGGCGTCCACATCGCCGCGCATCACCGCGTTTAGAAACACCTCGTTATAAAGATAGAAAAAGTTCTTCGCGCCCTGCACGTCGCGCGGATTTTCGGGATCGCGCGGCACCGCTGGCGTCACGTTGTAGACAAGCCCCACCGTGGCCGCATCGCCGTCGCCATCCGCGTCGATCCGATCGCCGCTTTTGAGCGCATCGTACATGCGGGCATGCCCTTCGATCATCGCCACCAGCACGGTGCGCGCAGCGTCGAATGCGAACGGTGCCGCAGGCGGATTCGTGCGATCGGGGCTCGGTGCGATGTACCCGGGCAGCACCACCGCGAACGGCTCGTTCAGCGTCGCCCACAGATCCACTTCGCCGCCGAACTCGTGCGCGGCGAAAGCGGCATACTTCGCGATCTCGCGCACCGTTCGATCGCCATCCACCCAGCCGCGCGCCGGGCAGGTCGCCAGATCCTTGAAGCAGGCCACCGTGTCGTGAATCCAGTCGGGCAGCGTGTAGTGATTGAGCGTCACCAGCGGCTTGAGCCCGCGCCGCTTGAGCGCCGCAAAGACCTGGTGATAGTGCGCCACCGCCCGGGCATCCGCGCGCCCGCGCAGCCCATCCAGATCCGTCGGGCTCAGATCGTCGGTCGCCTGCGGAAACAGCCGCGACCACTCCAGGCTCAGTCGCACCGCGTTGCCGTGCAGGCTGTCCTTGACCAGATCGAAGTCGCGCTCGAAAAGCTCGTAGCTTCCCGGCGCCGCGCTCAGCGGATCGCCGCTCAGATAGGTGTGATCCGAGGCGCGCAGCGTCGGATCGGTGACGTAGTGATACCAGTCGCTGTGGGCGTCCACGCACTCGCTCTCCGGGGTCGTCGGACAGCCCGGATCGTTCTGAAAGCCGGCGGTGGCCACACCCATCAAGAAGCCGGGCTGAAAGGTCGGCTGCGACTCGACCGGCTGGCAACCGGCAGCGACGCCAAAAACCACAACGGAAGCGACAGCAGAGAGCAGTGCCGAAGCAGGCAGTTTCAGAGCAGGAGGCCGCATGGGCCGGCAGTGTACACCAGCCCCACAGCGCTCAGCCTCGCCCGCTAGCCGACCGGTCGCGCCGCCGCGCCCAGCGCCAGCAGCTCCCCCGTGACCTCGGCGGCCTCGATCACGCTGTGCTGATCGCTCGGCTCCACCACCAGCTCCGACACCTGCGCCAGCAGCTGCCGCACCGCCTCGGGGTCGGCGCTCTGCCGCAGCAGCAGCCAGCCCATGGCCTCGCGCGGGACGCTGCCGACGCTGAGCAGCTTGACCACGATCGGGCTGATCTCGGCCGCGACGCCCATGATCACCAGCAGGATTCCGAGCATCGCCGTCGGCCGCTCATAGCTCAGCGTCGTGCTGTAGGCGCGCAGCGCCGCGTCGCCGCTGGTCGTCGAGCGATCCGGCAGCTCCGACGAAAAGCCGAGCCGCCGCAGATCGGCCAGCACCAGCTGCATGCGCGCGCGCTCCTCGCGCAGGTAGGTGCGCAGGAGGTTCGCGATCGCCCCGTCGGGCATGCGCTCAGCCGCCCGCCCGAGCACCGTCTGCATATGGTCGCTCTGGTTGGCCAGATCGAGAAGGAACGCCACATACTTTGGCCGCAGCGAAAGCGGCGTGCGCATCAGGTAGCGCACAATCGCCAGTCGGTAGCTGCGGGCCGCGGTATTGACCCTTGCTTGCAGGGTTTCGACCATCTCCATCGGCGAGCGGGGCTTGTATGGGGTCCCGGTCGGCATGTCCTCGTACTAGGGTAAACTAGGAATCCGTCGGTGCCACAGAATTAACAGGTTATGGCACCCGCTTCATCTACGAGAACGCTCAGCCGAACAATCCGGTCTTAAAAAGAAATTCGGCGGTCAACACCGACCCGGCCGCAGCCCCCATTTTTGTGTTGTGTGAGAGCAGGACGAACTTGACTCCGTGCGCACCCAGCACGCGCTCGGGCCGCAGGCGTCCGACGACGGTCGTGAGACCATTGCCAGCGTCGCGATCGAGCCGCGGCTGCGGCCGGTAGGGATCGTCGCTCACCTCGATGAGCCGCTTCGGCATCGTCGGCAGCTCCAGCGCCGAGAGCTGGCTCCCGCACTGCTCCAGCGACGCCCGCACCGCTTCGATGGAGGCCGGCTTTTCGGTGGCGCAGAAGACCGCCTCGGTGTGCCCCTCCTGAACCGCCACGCGGGTGCACGTGCACGAGACCCCGACCGCGGCCGGCTCGATCCGCTCTTGCCCCGTCGCGCCGACGTAGCTGCCCAGGATCTTGCACAGCTCGCGCTCGACCTTTTCCTCTTCGTTGGGGATGTAGGGAATGATGTTGTCCAGGATATCCAGCGCCAGCACACCGCCCGAGGCCGAGCGCCCAGCGCCCGACACCGACTGCAGCGACGTCATGACGACGCCGCGCAGGCCGAAGTCGCGGGCAATGGGCTGAAGGCAGATCGCCAGGCCGGTGACCGTGCAGTTTGGGCCGGGCGCGATGAATCCCCGCCAGCCGCGCCGCTGCCTCTGCGCCGCGATGAGCTGCGCGTGCTCGGGGTTGATGCCCGGCAGGAGGATCGGCACATCGGGCTCGTTGCGATACGCGCTTGCCGTCGAGAAGACCGGCACCGATGCCGCCAGCCGCGGCTCGATGGTCTTGGCCGCATCGCTCTCCAGCGCCGAAAAGACGATATCGACCCCATCGGGTCCATCCGGCGACAGCTGCGCAGCGTCTCCCACCTTGAGCTCCAGCAGCTCGGCCGGAGGCGCACCGCCGGCAAACCAGGCCAGGCCGTGCCCGCCAGCGCCGACGGCCAGCGCCTGCCGGTAGCTCTTGCCCGCGCTGCGCTCCGAGGCCAAGAGGCGCGTCACTTCAAACCACGGATGCCTGGCCAGTGCGACGAGAAACTGCTGCCCCGCCAGCCCGGTCGCGCCAAGCACCGCTGCACGTAACTTTTGTCCCATGAGCGGCAGAGCATACCAGAGCCTATTTGCATGCGGTGCAGGGGCGATGCCATCATGGCCAGGCATGATCGAAATCGGCCGCGCTCTTGCTATGGTCCTGGCCCTGGCCCCTGCAGCCGGAGACAGCACGCAGGCGAGCGCCCCCAAGAGCACCACCGAGGTTGTCGACGGTGGAGCCAGCCCCATCGACGCCAGCTCTGCGCCCAAAGTCAGCAGGCCGGATGGCGGCAGCGACGGTTCCGCCGGTGCCCCGGACGGTGGCACCGCCGTCGTGGCGCAGCCGCTCCCGCCCATGCACGATCCGCCGTCGGCCCCCTCTGCGATTGCCCACAAGCGCACCAAGAGCAAGGGCGGCAAGAGCGGGCGCGGTGGCACCTTCGGCGACGTCATGCTGGAGTCGCAGAACCACCTTCAGGCGGTTGCTCGCCGCTACGCCCAGCTGATGCTGTCCCGGCGCTTCGACGAGGCGCGCCTGCTTCACGAAGAGGAGGGCGGCCGCCGCCCCGACTGGGCCAACCTGCGCACCATCGCCGCCAACTTCCTCGACGCCCACGGTGCGCCGCAGGGAATCGATCAGAGCCTGACCACCTACCACGGCTCCGAGCTGACGACGTTCTTTTTCACCGCCCGCTTCCCCGACGGCAGCGAGCTGCCCATGCGCGTCGCCGTCGACCACTGGGGCCACATCTCCGGCGCGGGCATCGGCAGCGACGTGGTGCCGGCGCTCAAGAAGCGCTACGAGCGCCACGACGAATACAAGACCCGCACCGAGCTCTCGCTGCCCTTTACCGGCGCGTGGATGGCCAGCAACGCCACTCTCGCACCCGGCAACGGCCACTACCTGAACGCCAACCAGCGCTTCGCCATCGACTTCTTCATCGTCGATGAGACCGAGTCGGGCAAGCGCAAGAGCCACCGCGACAGCGGCAAGCAGAACACCGACTATTTTTCCTACGGGCAGGACATCACCGCTCCGGCCGGCGGCGTCGTGGTGCAGGTGGTCGACGGCGTGCCCGACAACTCGCCCGGCCAGGTGGACGTCTACTACCGGCTGGGCAACAGCGTCGTTTTGTCGTTTGAAAACGGCGAGTTCGCCTATCTTTGCCACCTCATGACGGGCTCCATCCGCGTGCGGCCCGGCGATCGCGTTCAGCGCGGCCAGGTGCTGGCCAAGTGCGGCAACTCCGGAAACTCCACCGGACCCCACCTGCACTTCCAGCTCACCGACGGGCCGCTCATCTCACATGCCGCCAGCCTGCCGGCCTACTTCCGCAACGTGCGGCGAAACGGCACCCTTGTGCCAGAAGCCCTGCCCCAGAGTGGCGAGCGCTTCGAAAACGCCCCGCCCAGCGAATACCACCCCGAGTCAGCGTCGGCCGAAGCGCCCGCGGCGCCGGTGCTCGCAGCCCAGCCTCCCTCACGCCGATCGCGCCGCAAACCCCCTCAGTGAGCGCGTCGCGTCCGATGGCTGGAACCCGCTTGCCTCCGCCCTCGTCTATACCCAGAGACGCATGCAAGTCCAATCCTCTCGTCGGGCCGCGCTGGCTCCCATGGCCAAGGACGAGCTAGCCGGTCCGCCGCTGGTCGCCGGCCCGCTGCCTCCCAGACCCAGCGCTGCCCCGGCGGCCGACGAAGCGCTGACTGGCCCCGAGGTCGCGCGGCTGGTCGAGCTGGCGCAGCAGGGCGATGTGGCCGCCTTTGAGCGCCTGGTCAGCGTCTACCAGGGAAAGATCGTTGGGTTTGCCCGCGCATTTACCAATGACGCCAACGAAGCCGGCGATCTGGCGCAAGAGGCGCTCATCAAGATCTATCGCTCGATCGGCAGCTTTCGCTTTCAATCGTCGCTGCTCACCTGGATGTTTCGCATCGTCAAGAACGTGTTCCTCGACCACTACAAGAGCCGGCGGCAGCGCGAGCGGCGACGGGAGATGCCGCTGGATGCGACGGCCGAGCACGACCTGCGCGGCGACGGCGGCGAGATCGGTCCCGAGGCCAGCCTGCTTGCCGCCGAGGAGCGCAAGGCGCTGTGGACGGCGCTGGAGCTGGTTCCCGAGGTCTATCGCACCGTCGTGGTGCTGGCCGACATGCAGGGACTGAGCTACGAAGAGGTCGCGACGATCGTGGGTGCGCCCGTCGGGACCGTCAAGTCGCGGCTGAACCGCGGTCGCGACGCCCTGCGCGAGGCGTTTGAAAAGAGGAGACAGTTCACATGAACTGCGCAACGGTTCGCAAGCTGCTCCCCGCCCTGGCCGGCGGCGACCTGGGCCTGAGCAGAGAAGATGCCCAGGGCTGCACGAGTCACGTTGCCGGCTGCGGCGACTGCGCCCGGCGGCTGGCGTCGCTGAAGGAGCTGCTCGGGCTGCTGCATCGCACCGGGCGGCAGGTCGGCCGTCCCGAGGCGCTGCCCACTGGCTTTCAGGCGTCGCTGCGCCAGAGGCTCGCCCAGGAGCCGCCGCCGGTGCGGCCCCTGCGGGCGCGGCTGTGGGGCTGGCTGGAGGGCGTGCGCCTCGATAGCCCGCCGCGGCTCATCCTGGCGGGCTGCGCGACGGCGGCGCTTGTTCTCGCAGTGCCAGCGCTGCACCAGCTGCATTCCCTGCATCGGAGCAGCGGACCGGGCGCAGCCACGAGCCCGGTCGACCACGAGGTGGCCGCGGCCTTTCAGGTTCCGCAGCAGCGCATCGCCGTGGTGCGCTTCGACTTCGTCGCCGACGTCGAGGTCCCGGAGGTCGAGTTCGAGGTCACGCTGCCGAGCGAGCTCGACTTCATCGACGAAGGCAAGGCGCTTCCCGAGCGCCGGATCGTCTGGCGCGGGTCGCTGGCCTCGGGCTCAAACCCCATCCCGCTGGCCGTGCGCGGCAGCAAGCCGGGGCGCTATCGGGTGACGGCGCAGGCCCGCGGCGAGGGGCTCGCGGTGCGGCACGACATCCTCCTTGAGGTGGTGCGGTCATGAGTCGCTCACTCAGATGCATGCGGCAGGCGGCGATGGTGGGGCTGCTTCTTGGCGGCCAGTCCGCCCTTGCCGATGAGACCCCCGGGCAGCCCTCCGCGGCCGACAGCGCGCAGGGCGAGCCCGCCCGCCGGCCGCAGGTTCGCACCTACACCAGCGTCACTGTCGTCAACGATCCCACCCAGATCCCGCGGCTGCCGTCGCGGGTTCCTGCCCCCGAGCGCCCCCGGCGCGAAGATCGCGTGGACGTTGGCCGCGAGCGGGAGCGCCCCGAGTCCGTGCGCGAGCTGCGCCAGGAGGTGCGGCAGGAGCTGCGCGAGGTGCGGCGCGAGCTGCGCGAGCCCGAGCACGCCGCCGAGCAGCGTCCAGCAGGCCCCGGCGCGGTCCAGCGCGAAGCCAACCGTGCCGCTGCCACCGAGCGCCAGGAGCGTCGCATCGAGCGAATCGAGCGCAAGGCCGAGCGCAAGATCGAGCGCGCCGCCCAGGCGCCGCACCGATAGCCCGCTTTTTCAGCGCAGCTCGTCGAGGATGGGGCGATCGGGCGCCCCGCCGGCCAGCCGCCTCAGCACATACTCGCGATCGATGCGCACCTGCTCGCCGCGCCGCTCCGGCGCTTCAAACAGCAGGTCGCGGCAGACCCGCTCCATCAGGCTGCGCAGCCCGCGCGCCCCGCAGCGCTCGTCCAGGGCCGCGGTGGCGATCGCCCGCAGCGCCGCTTCATCGAAGCTGAGCTTGAGCCCGTCGAGCTCGAACAGGTGCGTGTACTCGCGCACCAGCGAATCGGGCGGCCCGCTCAGCACCTGCACCAGCTCATCGGCGCCCAGCGCCGCCAGCTGCACGCGCACCGGCAGCCGCCCCAGGAGCTCTGCGAGCATGCCGTACGAGGTGAGCTCGTCGGTCGACATCTGGCGCAGCCGCTGCGGCGCCGCCGTCTTGCTGCCGCCGGACTCGGCAAAGCCAATCGAGCGCGGCGAGCGATAGTCGAACAGATCGCTGAAGGTGCCCGCGGCGATGAACAGGATGTCCGTGGTGTCGACCTGCACCATGTCCTGCTTGAGCGAGCTGTGCGCCAGCTGCAGCGGCACCAGCAGCTCGCGCCCCTCCAGCAGCTTCAGCAGCGCCTGCTGCACGCCCTCGCCGCCGATGTCGCGCGTGCCGCCGCCGGTCTTGTAGCTCTGCGAGCGCCGGGCCAGCTTGTCGATCTCGTCGATGAAGATGATGCCGCGCTGCGCCAGATCGATGGAGAAGTTGGCCCGGTGGAGCAGCTCGGCGACCATCAGCTCGATGTCTTTTCCGTAGTAGCCAGCCTCGGTGTACTCGGTGGCGTCGGCGATCGAGAGCGGCACGTCCAGGCACTCGGCCAGCTTGCGCCCGAGCAGCGTCTTGCCCGAGCCCGTCGGACCGATCAGCATCAGGTTCGACTTGCGCACGAGCCGCTTTTCCGCCGGCGGCAAGGCGCAGCGCTTGAGGTGGCCATACGCGGCAATCGCCACCGCGCGCTTGGCCTCTTCCTGACCGACGATGCTCGCGTCCAGGACGTCGAAGATCTGACGGGGCGTGAGCAGCCGGCGGGAGCGGGGTGCGGGGGTCGGGCGGCTCTTGGACAGCGCGCGCATTCCCGGGTTTTAGCCTGGATTTCCCGTCGGAGCAACTGCTACAGATGGCGTTCGAGGTGCCGGGCGACTTCCGCGAAGACGAGCTCGCGCTCGACATCGAGCGGCAGCAGGTGATAGCTGCGCGGCAGCGCCACGCAGCGCACCTCCGAGGCGCCAAGCCCCGCCGCAATCTCGGCCATGGAGCCATAGGGCGCGGTGTGATCGCGCTGGCCGTGACAGATGAGCGCCGGCTGCCGCACCTGGCCCAGCTGCGGTCGGAGATCGGCCATGAGGTCGAGCAGGCTGTCGAGGCAGGTGATCGGCATGCCGCGCGGGCGCAGCGGCGGCCGCGGCAGGTTGCGCTCGCGCACGTCGGCCCCAAACAGCTTGGGCACCGACAGCCGGCGCAGACCGGGGGTGCGCCGAAACAGCCGGATCGCCCGGGTCGCCCGCCGCGACAGAAAAATCGGCGTCGCCAGCGTGCTGATTGCCGAGATCCTGGGCCCGTCGCCCGGTCCGTCCGCGGGATAGCGCCTGCCCAGCTCCAGCGTCAGCAGGCCGCCCATGCTCAGCCCGACCACGGCCAGCCGCGGCGTTGCGGCCGAGGCCGCCACCAGGTTCCAGAGCTCGTGCAGCGCCCCCTCGGCGCTGGCCAGCCAGTCGGTCCAGCGCGTCGTCGCCAGCTCCGCCAGGCTGCGATGGTGCCCGGCCAGCAGCGGCACCGCGCAGTGATATCCGAGCCGGTGCAGGTGCTGCGCCAGCAGGTGAAGCTCGTAGGGCGAGCCGGTAAAGCCATGCACCAGCAGCACCGCCCGACTCTCGCTTTCGGCGGCCCGCAAGACCAACGGCCGCGTCCAGTCCATGCTTTTTAAATATCACACGGCTCGCTGCGCGCGCAGGTTCTCCTTGCACCCCCCGGCAGATGCGGTTTAATCCGCCCCGCTCCGTAGGCAAAAGGAGGGAGCCTTGGCGACACTCAACGAACTGCTCACCGCACCCGCGCGCCGCTCGCGCGTCGTCGAAGACTGCGTGTTTCTGATCGAGGACGAGGTCAAGCGCAAGGGCGGACTGTCGGGGCTGGCCATCAAGGCCGCCTTTGGCGCCGTCAAGACGGTCAAGCCGGGCTTCATTGCCGAGGCGGTCGACAACCTGCTCGACGATTTTGCCAGCCGGCTCGACCCCTATTACCAGTCGCACCAGCAGGCCGGCGGCCGCTCGCTGCCCGATCACTTCAATAGCAATCCCGGGGCAATTGCCGACTCGCTGCTGGGCATCACCGATGATCGGGCGCAGCACGCCAAGAACGCGATGGTCAAAAAAAGCTACGAAAAGCTCCGCCCGACCGCCAAAAAACACGTCGAGGAAGCGGTTCCCGCAATCGGCCGTCTCGTCGAGAAGCACACCGCCTGACCGCTTTAGTAGCAAGTCCCATCACCAGACGGACTGTAGTCGCGCTAGAGTAGTGATAATATTCGGGCGTGCTTCCAGCATCCGCCCGCCACGATCCGCGGGATTGCTCAGCGCTCGACGTGCTTGCCCAACGCTGCCAGAGAACGAACCTTTCACGACCGTGCCCCCGCACTGGTCTGGTGCTGTTCGGTCTGTTCACGCTGATCCTGGGCCTGGTAAACGTTGGCAGCGACGGGGGTAACGCTTGGGCAAAGAAGAAAAAGAAGCCCGGCAAGGAAGCTCCCGCAGCCGCCGAGACCTCGCCAACACCCACACCGCCCCCTGGCAACCTACCTCTGGCCGTGGTGCGGCTTGAGTGCAGCAGCGATGGGCCGAACAACTCGCTGTGCGAGAGCGTGCAGGAAGCTGCCAACGCCAGCGCCGGGCGCAAGTATCAGCTGATCGATCAGAGCAAGGTCGAGGCGCTCTATGGCCGTGAGCCCTCGCTGCGCGGCTGCCGCCGCGACGACTGCCGCTTCGCCATCACCGAGCAGCTCGGCGTGACGCGGCTGATCGACATCATCATCCAGTCTCCCAAGCACCGCGGCGTGACCGCCAATGTCTCGGTGTTCGACCCCGGCGCCAAGGGCATCGCCGCCGATACCGAGGTGCAGCTGAAGCGCGAGGAGAACAAGCTGCGCCGCTCCATCGAGGAGGCGGTCGAGCTGGTGATCTCGACCCAGCACCTGAGCGCGCAGCTGCGCCTGGACATCAAGCCCGCCGGTGCCCGCGTCAAGCTGATCGACGGTCGCGGCGGCACCCGCGAGCTGACCGACAACGAGCGCGACGTGGCTCACGAGGTGCGCGTCTTCCTCGGCCCCTACACCGTGCACGTCGAGAAGCCCGGCTTTCTGGCCGAGGACAAGGCGGTCACCGTCGCCCAGACCGGCGCCTCGGTCTCGGTGCAGCTGAAGTCGCAGCCGGCGCCCGTCAAGTTCGAGTGGTCGCCCGAAGGCACGCGCGTTCTCGTCGACGGCGAGGTGATCGATAGCCGCGACAAGGTGATCGAGGTCTCCGAGGGCACGCACAAGGTCGAGGCGATCGCCCCGCGCGGCTACGAGTCGACGGTCTTCAATATCGAGGTCCGCGTCGGCATGGAGCCCGTGCGGATCGCGCTCCAGCGGCTGACCGAGCTGCGCATCCAGGCGCCGGCCGGCTACTCGGTGAGCGTTGACAGCCAGATGCTGAGCAGCGAAGGCTCGCAGATCCACGGTCGCGTCGCCGAGCTGGCGCTGCGCACCACCCCGGGCGTGCACACCGTCACGGCCACCAGCTGGCGCGGCTACCAGATCAGCCAGCGGGTCGAGGCGCTGCCGCGCACCAGCACCGACGCGGTGATCACCCCGCCGTCGCTGGTTCCCGGCGCGGTCATCGGCACGCTGGGCCTGCTGGCGACGCTCGCCGGCACTGCGGTGTTCATCGTCGGCAATACCCAGGACATCTGCTACCGCACCGACTGCTCGACCTATTTCAAGCCCGACCTGCCCGGCGGTCTGCTGGTCGGTCTGGGCGGTGCGGCGCTGATCGCCGGCATCGGCTGGTTCAGCTGGGCCGCGAGCAACCACCCGGCGTTCCACCGCCTGCCCAAGCGCGAGTCGGCGCTGGCCCCGCGGCTGAGCTTGACGCCGGTCGTCAGCGGCACTTTCGCAGGGGTACTCAGCGAGCTGCGCTTCTGATACGTTGCGCGCCATGCGTGCGCGGCGGCTGAACTGGCTCTCGGTTTCCCTTGTTTCTCTGTCGTGTATCTGGCTGCACGGCTGCGCTGCTACGACCGGAGCGCCGTGCGACTCGGCCGCCTGCGGCCCGGGCGAGCGCTGCCTGGTCGACGGCGACGGCAATACCAGCTGCGCCGCCACCTGCACCACCAGCCAGAGCTGCGGCGCCGAGGCCCCCATCTGCGATGACGCCATCGCCACCTGCCGCCAGTGCGCCGCCGGCGAGGATCGCCGCTGCCGCGAGCGCAGCGCCTCCACCCCCCGCTGCGTCGGCGGTCAGTGCGTCGCCTGCGTCGCCCCGCGCGGCCTCCCCGGCGAATCGGCCGACTGCCGCAGCGGCTCTGGACCCAGCGCGACCCCCATCTGCGACAAGAGCGTCTGCCGCGCCTGCCAGAAGCACAGCGAGTGCGAGTCGGGCGTCTGCGCCAAGGACCACAGCGGCGACGAGCTCGGCAACCTCCAGGGCACCTGCGTCCCCATCGAGCAGATCTTGGTCGTCGACCAGGATCTGTGCAGCCGCAGCGGCCCCGTGTTCTGCACCCCGGCCCAGGCCTTTGCCCGCCTGGGTCCGTCGAGCCGCTACGTGCTGCTGCGCAAGAGCGCCCAGCTCAGCGACTTTTCCGGCCTGGTCCTCGGGGACGTGCCGGCGCAGGTCACGCGTCCGGTGGTCATCATCGGCCCCCTGGCCGACCACCCGCCGCACCGCACGACCAGCCTGCCCGCGGTCGCCATCGGCGGCATCGCCAGCCAGGACGGGCTCACGATCAGCCACGGCAAGGTCCTTCTAGAAGGGCTGTTCGTGCAGGGCGCCAAGAGCGGCATCAGCTGCACCAACAGCGACGCCAATGTCCAGATCGTGCGCTCCTTTTTCAGCGGCAACGCCACCGCCGTCTCCGCCAGCGGCGGCTGCCAGCTCACCGTCGCTGAGACCTGGATCGGCAGCGGCCCCGCGCACACCGGCTTCGAGGGCCTGCCCGGCAACACCCGCGGCATCGAGATCGCCGCCTCCGAGTTCCACATCATCAACACCATGTTCGTCGACGACGGCGACTATCGCCAGGACGCCCTCGGCGGCGTCCGCATCCGCAGCCTGAGCAGCGGCACCCGGCGCTCGACCATCGTCAACAGCACCTTCTACCAGCAGCACGGCCTCGTGAAGGGCGGCAAGTACCTGACCTCCCTCCTCTGCGACGGGCTGGTCGGCGATCGGCTGGTGATCTTCAACAGCCTCTTTTTTGGCGATCAGCCGCTGCTCACCTCCCCCGAGGAGCACTACCTCGACCCGGCCTGCGGCACGCAGCTCTACAACCTGGGCTCCAACGACTCCACCCTGACCAGCAACCAGAGCGTGGTGGTGCCGGCCACAGCGTCGCTGTTCATCGATGCGCCGGCCCGGGACCTGCGGCTGATCAGCGGCGGCGCGCCCGAGAGAATCGCCATCGGCGGCGGCGGCCTGCGCTCGATCACAGTCGGCACCGACCTGATTGCCGCGCCCGATAGCGATCTCGACGGGATGCCGCGCGGCCCGGGGGCAGCGGCAGGAAAAAACCAGACCTTGATGAGCCCCTCTCTGGCCATCGGCGCCTTCGAGCCCATCGTCAAGGCGGCTCCCTAGGGCTGCCGATGTCGCTCTCTCAGCCCGCACTCGCGAGCGCCTCGGCCCGCGGCGGCTACGCCTGGTGGTACGTCGAGGCGCACGACACCGTCGAGCAGCGCTTTGGACTGACCCTGATCATGTTCGCGGGCTCGGTCTTTTCGCCCCACTACGCCGACCGGCTGCGTCGCGGCGAGCCGGCAACCGGGCTTGACCATCCCGCGGTCAACTTTGCTCTGTACGAGCGCGGCGCCTCGGGCCGGGCCGCCGGTCTGCCGTCGCGGCAGCGGCTGTGGGTCATGAACGAATATGCGCCCTCGGCGCTGCGCGTCAGCGAGCGGCGGCTGGCCATCCAGGACAGCTTCATCGACTACGGCAGCGACGGGAAAACCCACATTGAACTACACGAGCACGCCACCCGCTTTTTCGGCCGTCCCGGGCAGCGGCTCGACGCCCGCCTGACCGTGACGGCGCCGCCGCCGTCGCAGGCGCCGCTGGAGCTGGGGCGCAGCGCCGCCGGCCAGGTCCACTACTGGCAGCCGCTGGCCGTGGCCGGCGAGGTCGACGTGGAGCTGACGGTCGGCACCCGGCCCCTGCGCTTCCGCGGCGTCGCCTACTGCGATCGCAACTTCGGCAGCGGCCGCCTCGAAGACTGCTTCCACCGCTGGTCGTGGGCGCATGGCGTCACCGATGCTGCCGATGGCGCTGAGGCCCAGGCGCTGGTGCTCTATCACGCCGAGCGGCTCGACGGCGGTGTGACGGCGCTGGCCGTGCACTATGAGCGGCCTGCGGGACCGCCGCGCGTCGTGCAGGCCAGCGCCGAGCAGACGGACTCGGACCGGGCGGGCGGCTTCTTCTGGCTGCGGGTGCCGCGCCGCTTCACCGTGGGGGCTGCGTCCAGCCAGCGGCTCGACGGCGGAGCGCTGGAGGACACCCCATTTTACGCCCGCTACGCCGCCCGCCTGAGCGACGCCGAGCGCAGCTATCTTGGCGTCGGTGAGTATCTGGATCTGCGCCGCTTCCGCGGCCGTGCGGTGCAGCGGCTGCTGACCTACAAGACGCGCAAGGTCGAGCCGTGACCGCCACTGCGCCCGCGCTGTGGCCGATCCTGCGCACGGTGATCGAGGTCTGGGGCGGGGTCAACCTCGGCTTCACGGCGACGCTGCTCCTCGGCCTCTGGCGACTGGGGCGAAAGAAAGTGCCCGCCGCCGCCAGCGCGCCGCCGCTGGTGATCCTGCGCCCCTGCGAGGGCGATGAGCCGGGCCTTTACGAGAACCTGCTGTCGTCGCTGAGCGTCGAATATGGGCCGGCGCGACGGGTGCTGTTTCTGGTTCCCGCGACCACCGATCCCGCCCACGCGGTGGCCAGCGCGGTGGTGCAGCGCGCCGCGTCCGATCCGTCGCTGGCGGCCATCCCGGCCGCGGTGCTCGTCACCTCACCGCAGCCGCTGGAGAACCGCAAGGTCGCGCAGCTGGTGCGCGGTCTGGCTGCCAGCGACGAGAGTGTGGTCGTCTGCGCCGACAGCGACGTGCGCCTTGTGGGCGACGATCTGACGCTGCTCGTGAGCACGCTGCTCGCCACGGAGGCCGCCGGAGCCGCCTTTGCCGCGCCGATCGAGGTCGCCTCGCAGACGTTCTGGGATCGGGCGTCGGCGGCGCTGGTGGGCGGCTCGCCGCAGAGCTTCCTGGCGCTGTACGGGCTGAGCGCGCTCCTCGGCGGGGCGCCCAGCATGGCCGGAGCGCTGTGCGCATTTCGCCGCCAGGCGCTGGCGCGGACGGGCGGCCTCGACAGCGTGCGCGGCTGCCTGGGCGAGGACAACGAGCTCGCCCGCCGCCTGGTCGAGTCTGGCTACGACGTTGCCCTGAGCCCGCGCCCGGCCCACTGCCACGACGGCGGGCGCTCGGTGGGGCAGGTGGTGTCGCGCGTCGCCCGCTGGCTGACGGTGGTGCGCGCCCAGCGCCCGGGCCTGATGCCCAGCTATCCGCTGCTGATGGCCGCAACGCCCGCGCTCCTGCTGACGCTCTCTGTTGTACATAGTCCAATCTTGCTCGGCTTCACGGTCGCGGTGCTGTGCCTGCGGGTGCTGCTGTGCCTGTGGCTGCGGCGCATGCAGGGGGTGCGGCTGGGGCCGCTGGCGGCCTTGGGTCAGGTGCTGCTGGGCGAGAGCCTGCTGTGGGCCGGCTTCCTTCAGGCGCTCGGCTCGCGCCGCATCCGCTGGCGGGGGCATCTTTTCTACGTCGAGCGCGGGGGGCGGCTGCGGCCGGCGGCGTAGCGATGGCAGCCTCCCTGCCCATATCGTCGAGCGAGGTTGTCTCGGGACGGTCGCTGCGCGAGCCGCTGGCGCTGGAGGCCGACGTGGTGGTGGTGGGCAGCGGCGCCGGCGGCGCCATGGTCGCCAGCGAGGCGAGCCGGGCCGGGCTGCGCGTGGTGGTGCTGGAAGAGGGCGGCCATCACACCTCCGCGGACTTCAACCAGCGCGAGGGCGACATGCTGCCGCGGCTGTTCTGCGACGCCGGCGGCCGCAGCACCGAGGACGGTGCGGTCGCGATCCTGCACGGCCGCGGCATCGGCGGCTCGACGGTGCACAACACCAACCTGTGCAAGCGCGCCCCGGACGAGATCCTGGCCGGCTGGGTGTCCGAGCACGGCGCCCGCGGCTGGAGCCCGAGCGAGCTCGCCGAGGACTACGCCGCCGTCGAGCGGGAGCTGTCGGTGGCGCCGCTGCTCGAAGCGGATGTGAACAGCCACAACGCCATCTTCCGGCGCGGCGTCGAGCGGCTGGGCTGGCGCGGCGGGCTGCTCCAGCACAATCGCAGCGGCTGCACGCGCAGCGGCTTCTGCGAGCTCGGCTGCGCCTACAACGCCAAGCAGAACGCGCTCAAGGTGCTGATTCCCCAGGCGCTCGGCCACGGCGCCCGGGTGCTGGCCGACGTGCGCGTGACCGAGATCGTCCACCGCAGCGGCCGCGCCACCGGGGTGCGCGGCCACACGCTGGACGCCAGCGGCGAGCGCGGGCTGGAGGTGATGGTGACGGCGCGGGCGGTGTGCGTGGCGGCCAGCGCGATCGGCTCGGCGGCCCTTTTGCGCGGCAGCGAGCTGCCGGATCCGCACAAGGTCGCGGGGCGCAGCCTGCGGCTCCATCCGGCCATTGCCGTGGCTGGCATCTTCGACGAAAAAGTCGAGGCGTGGCGCGGCATTCCGCAGAGCTACGAGTGCACGGAGAAGCTGTCGTTTGCGCCGGGGGCCAAAGACCGCACGTGGCTGATTCCGGCGTTCGCGCACCCCGGCGCTTTTTCGGGGCTGGTGCCGGCGCTGGGGGCCGCCCATGCGCAGCGGATGCGCGACTACCCGCGCACCGCGGTCGTGGCCGCCATGCTCCACGACGAGACCCGCGGCGAGGTGGCGCGCGATCGCCACGGCCGGCCGCGCATCAGCTACAAGCTGAGCCCCGCCGACGCTGCGGCGCTGCTGCGCGGCGTGCAGGCGGCCGGCGAGGTGCTGCTGGCCGCCGGCGCGCGAGAGGTCATGGTGCCGCTGGCGACCCCGCTGGTGGCGCGGACCTCGGTGGAGCTTGCGCCGATCTTGCAGCATCGCTACCGGCCGCTCGATCCGCTGCTGACGTCGGTGCATCCCATGGGCACGCTGCCGCTCGGCTCGGATCCGCGGCGGGCGGCGGTGGATCCCGAGGGGCGCCACCATCAGGTGCGCGGGCTCTATGTTGCGGATGGCAGCCTGTTTCCAACATCGATCGGCGGGCCGCCGCAGCTGACGATCTACGCCGCCGGGCGCAAGGTCGCGCGAGCGCTGTGTCGCGACCTGCGGGGCTGAGATGTTGAATTCAGTCCAATATTGGCGACTCTGGCTGGCGGCGCTCCTGGGGCTGCTGGCCTCGGGGTGCGCGGCCTGGCACGACTTTTTTCAGCGCGATCGGCCCGATGCGATGCAGGTGGCGGACGCGATGAGCCAGGCCAACGCGCAGGCGACGGATGTGGGCATTGCCCTGGGCTGTCCGACGGAAGATGACGGCACGCCGTCGCCCTGTCTGCGCTGCCGGGTCGATGGGGCAGTGCGGGCGCTGCGGCAGGGGCGAGTGCAGGCGGTGATCTTTTCGGGCGGCGCGGCGCACAACCGCTACGTCGAGGCCGAGGCCATGGCGGCGCTGGCGCGGCAGGCCGGCATTCCCGACGAGAAGATCCTGCTCGAAGGGCGCTCGCTCACGACCTGGCAGAACCTGCGCTTTGCGCAGCGCATCATGGCGGCGCATGGCTACCGCACGGCGCTGCTGATCTCGACGCGCGGCCACCTGCCCCGGGCGCGTCGCTTTGCCGAATATTACGGGATTCCCGTCGCGCTCACCGCCTGCGAAGGCGACTGAGCCGAGCGCTACTTCGGCTTGGCCATGAACTTGCGCAGCGACTCCATCAGCGACTGCCGCTGCAGGCGCGACTCGGAGCTGGGCACGGCGTTGGTCAGGTCGCGGAGCAGCCAGACGTTGCCGACCTGATCGCCGGCGCACACCCAGTCGCCGTGGGCATCCAGGCACAAAAACGAGCTGCTGCCGTAGATCGTCTCGAAGCACATGCCGCTGGTGAGCTCCCAAAGGCGGACGGTGTAGTCGAGCGCGGCGGAGATGGCGCGGCGGCCGTCAGCGGTGATGAGGCACGAGCTGACCGGCGCCATGTGGCCGACCAGGCGCGAGATCTCGGCGCCGGTGCCGAGATCCCAGACTCGCAGCGTCTTGTCGTGCGAGCCGGAGAGCAGCCGCTTGCCGTCGGGGGAGATGGCGCAGCAGTTGACCGAGCCGGTGTGGCCGCTGAAGCGCTGGAGCTCGGCGCCGGTGCTGAGATCCCAGAGGATGAGCAGGCGATCGCTGGATGCCGAGACCATGCGGCGGCCGTCGGGGGTGATGACGCAGGCGTTGACCGAGCCGCTGTGGCCGCTGAAGCGCAAGAGCTCGGCGCCGGTGCTGAGATCCCACAGCCGCAGCAGGCGATCGCCGGCGGCGGTGACCAGGTGGCGACCGTCGGGAGTCACGGCGCAGCCGCGGACGCGCAGCAGCGCCGAGCCCTCGGGACGGCGCGGGCTGTCGAGCGGCATGCCCCAGAACTCGATCATGTGGTCGTCGGACGGGATGGCCAGGTGGTTGCCGCTGGTCTGGCCCATGCCTTCGCGGCGGCTGCTGGCGACGGTGTTGAAGCGCAGGACCTCGGTGCCGCTGCCCAGCTCCCACACCACCACGGTGCCGTCGGGCGAGGTCGACACCAGGCGCTTGCCGTCGGGACAGGGGGTGCAGGCGCTGACCGCATCGGTGTGCCCGACCAGGGTGCGCAGCACATTGCCCGTCTGAAGATCCCACAGCTTGAGCGTCTGATCCTCGGAGGCGGTGATGGCGTAGGTGCCGTTGTGGGTCAGGAAGCAGGCGTTGACCGCGTCGCTGTGGCCCTCCTGGCGGCTGTGCTCCTGCACCATGCCCAGGTCCCAGAGCTTGAGCGTCTTGTCCTCCGACGCCGACAGCACCTGACGGCCATCGCGGGTGACGCTGCACGACAGCACCGGCCCCAGATGCCCGGCCAGCACGCGCAAGAGCGACCCCGTCGCCAGATCCCACTGCCGCAGCGTCCAGTCCTCGGACACCGAGATGATGGTGCGACCGCCGGGACCGAGCGCGCAGCCCTTGACCGCACCGGTGTGCCCGACCAGCGTGCGCAGCTCGCGACCGCTCTGCACATCCCAGATCTTCAGCGTGCGATCGTCGGACGCCGAGATCAGCAGCTTGCTGTCGGGCGTGAGCACGGCGTCGTTGATCGGGGCGCTGTGGCCGGCAAACACATGCACCAGCACGCCGGTGCCGATCTGCCACAGCTGCAGCGTGTGATCCCACGACACCGAGACCAGGTGCTGGTCGTCGGGAAAAAGGTGCAGCGAGCTGACCGCGCCCTTGTGCCCCTGCAGCGCGTGCAGCTGCGCTCCCGTGTGCAGATCCCAGACGCGAACGCTGTGGTCCCAGCTGGCCGAGATCGCGCGCTTGCCGTCGCGGGTAAAGATGCAGGTGGTGATCGCGCCGCCGTGTCCGCTGAGCGTCATCAGCTCTTCGCCGGTCTGGAGATCCCAGAGCTTGAGCTTGTGATCTCGCGCCGCGGTCAGCGCCCGCTTGCCGTCGGGATGCGCGCTCACCGCGGTGATCGGTGACTGATGGCCGCGCAGCCGCCGCACCTGCGCGCCGCTGACCAGATCGTAGAGCGCCAGCGAGTTGTCGCTGGTGGCGTAGATGAGCTCGTGCCCGTCGGCCGTGAGCGCGAACGAGCCGGGACCGCCGGCATGCCCATAAAAGTGCATGAGCAAGGCGCCGCTGTTCAGATCCCACAGCCGCACCGTGTGATCCAGGCCGATCGAGAGCAGCCGCTTGGAGTCGGGCGTGAGCTCGCACGCGACCACCGAGTCCCAGTGGCCGGCAAACGTATGGACGCTGGTGTCGCGGCGCTGCAGCGGATGGGCCAGCCGGAAGCGCAGCCGCTGCGGCGCAAAGTTGAGCACGCGCTCGATGGTCGACGGCGACCAGTTGGCGCAGCGCAAGAGGTTGTAGAGCAGGCCGGGCAGGGCCGCCGGATCCTGCGAAAGCCAGTGCGCGGCCAGGCGCAAGGCCTGCGCCAGATCGGAAAAGGTGCGCGCAGCCTCGGGAAGGCTACAGCGCGCGGCCGCGTGCTCCAGATCCTCGGCCAGCGCCGCGCAGCCGTGCTCCTGGCACTTGGCGACCAGATAGTCGACGCTGCTGATGACCTGCGAGGTGTGCGTGACCGCGTCGGTCTCGATGTGCTGGGTGACGGCGTGGCGCAGCGCGTACAGGCGGCGGAAGCCGTACAGGCTGTCCTCCAGCGGCGGCCAGCTGCACAGGGCGGCGCCGAGCTGCCGCTGATTTTGATAGATCGCGGTCTGTCCGAGCGCGCCCTCGACGAACTCCTTGAGCAGCGTGTGGGCAAAAGCCACACAGCGGTCCGACAGCGACGTGGCCGATGGGGCCGGCTCGAAGTAGACGAAGGGCTTGGCCGCCTCCAGGTAGGTCGCCGCCTCGCCGGCGCCAAACCCCAGCAGCTCGTCGATGAGCGGCAGGGGCAGCGCCTGCCGCGCCGCGCACAGCAGGCCCAGCGCGGCCCGCGACTGCGGCGACAGCCGCTGCCACAGCCGATGCAGCAGCACCTCCAGGCCAACCTGTAAGGTACCCAGGTACTTTTCCAGCGAGATATCGCCGCGCTCGCGCAGCAGCTCCAGCTGCTTGACCGCGCACAGCAGGTTGCCGTCGGCGGCTTCGGCGACCTTGGCGATCTGCGCCTCGGAGAGGCCCAGCTCGGGACCGTGGTAGGTGACCAGCGCCTCGCACGCCTCG
>Ga0075163_10000826_pt1 | contig 41006 bp, 35 predicted proteins | sample JI1023141ADNA_FD_71478 | JGI IMG/M metagenome (GOLD analysis project Ga0075163, IMG submission 71478) | Wastewater effluent complex algal communities from Wisconsin, to seasonally profile nutrient transformation and Carbon sequestration -... | ecosystem: Engineered > WWTP > Effluent > Algae...
CCATCGGTCTTGTTTCGCTGAACGAAGCCCATGCGCTGTCCCGCCGGCACTCCTATCTCGACGAGGTGACGCTATATCGGGGTGTGATCGACCTGGCTGAAATCCTGCCGAAGCAGGACGTGATGTTGATCGCCCCCGTTGCCCAGCTTGTTGTGCGCGACGACCTGCATCCGGCCGTGCAGTCGCTGCTGATCGAGGCGGCGATCACGGATCATGGCGGCGGATCCCTGCTGGCCGATCCAGGTCGCTTTCCGACGCCGCAACTGACTGACATCGCTATCTCGGACGAGGCCAAGCGTTACTACGAAAGCGGTCCGAGCTTCCTGCGGCGCGTCTTTCCCTACAGCGTGGCCAACTTCCTGGAGCGGACCTGGGTGCTCATCATTCCGCTGGTGACGCTGATGATCCCGCTGGTTCGCGCGGCGCCGCCGATCTATCGCTGGCGCATCCGCCGAAAGATCTATGTCTGGTACAAGGACCTCCGCGAGCTTGAGACTGCGGGCCGGAATGCAGAAACTGCGGAGGACCGCATTGAGGTTCGCGCGCGGCTGGCAGACCTGCAGGCCGAGACGGGCAAGGTCGAGGTGCCGGTGAGCTATACCGACGATCTCTATCGGCTGCGGGCGCACATCCGTTTTGTCGCCGAGCTGCTCGACAAGCTGGGCTCGAACGAGCGGCACGCACGGATCTGACCATGTTGCTGCGCTTCTTCTTCGATGCGGGGTCGGGCGTGTGCCTGTGGGCGTACGACGCCAAGGCAAAGGCGCGCTTTGGCTATCCGGTCGAGGCGGACATGCTGGATGTCTCCGCTGAGTTGAGGGCGGAGATCGAGCAGCTTGTAGCGGATTACGACGATACCTTCCCGTGGGATGATCCCGGCTCGGGCGAGGGCGTCGAGCCGTCGCGGACGATGTTCGGATACGAGGAGAACCCGCCGTTCGTGACGCGGGTGAGGGCGCTGCTGCCGCAACTGCGCGTGGCGCTGGGACCGGAATTCGAGATCGAGAGTGATTACGAGGCCTAAAGCCAGCCGGCGTCCTTGACGGCTTTCTGGTAGGTGCGGCTAACCGGGGCTTCCGCGCCGGATTTGAGTTTCAGCGTCACCTTGCCATCGCCCTTTGCAGTCTCCGCGAGGCCCTGGCGCGCCACCCACCAGGAGCGATGCGTCTGCATGCCTTCGAGCCCGCCCAGTTCGCGGATGGCGTCGGCAAGGCGCATCAGGATCATGGTCTCGCCGGCGCTGGTGTGGACGCGGAGATAGTGGTCCTCGGCCGAGACGGCGTGGATTTCGGCGGCGCGGAATTTGGGCGGCAGTCGGTCGGCGAAGGCTAGCGCTGAGGTGACGGAGGCGAGGCTGGCTTCACCGCCCGGAGCGGTGTTGGCGGAACGGGCCATCGCCTTGGCGCCGTTGAGACGGTCGATGGCCCATCCACCCGTGGTGAGCAGGGCCGAGACGATCACGACGTAGAAGTACTGCGTCCACCACCAGGCGGGCTGAGCGAAAGTTCCGTCCTCGGTGGCCTCGATCACCAGGAGACCGATCGTTATCGGGACCGAAATGATCAGCGCGACAGCGGCGATCTGGAGGGAGGGGTGGGAGTCCTTCATGAGCCGGTCGAATATCAGCGGGTTCACCAAGGCGGCGGCGCTGATCCCCAGGCCCATCAGGCCGGTCCAGTAGATGACCCTCTCCACGATGGGGATTTGCGTCGTGCCGTAGACGCCGAGCCAGGCGAAGATCACGCCGAGGCCAAGGGCGATGAGGGATCCGCGGAGGATACTCACAGCCCTGCCGGTCAGGCCGGTGGCCGGCTGACTTGCTGGGCTGTTTTTCGAATCTGTCACTGGCGCTTCGCGATCCTGTCCGGGCTGCATTTCACGCTTCGCGAACGGTGTAACCCACCGTTTCACGAAGCAAAACCGGTGTTTCGCGCAATTGGTGTGGCGAGGTGGCAGGAGCCGCGAGAAGTTCGGGGTGTCGGCAGCCAAAAACGGTAGCCGGCCTGATGCGAAGCCCCGAACCAACGGAGTTCAACATGAAACGCCTCCCCCTCCTCGACAAATTCCTCGCCGGCATGGCCTTTGTGCCAGCTGCCATGGTTGCAGCCGTGCTGGCTTTTCCACAGCCCGCTCTCGCCGACACCAGCAAGGTTCCGCTGACCCTGACCATAACAGACATCGCCGACCACAAGGGCGCGATCAGCTTCGGCGTCTACGACGAAGCTGGGTATGGTGCCGACAAAGCGGTCAATGGCGGCACGATCCCGGTCACCGGCGACACGGCGACCATGACACTGGAACTGCCGCCCGGGCGCTATGGGATCAAGCTGTTCCATGACGTGGACGGCGATGGGAAGATGGGCATGAACCCGTTCGGGATGCCGACCGAGCCCTACGCCTTCTCGAACAGCGCGCCGGCCCAGTTTGGCCCGGCGAAGTGGGATGCGGCCGCTTTCGATGTGGCGGCCCCGGCGACGACCCACACCATCAAGCTGATCCGCTAGATCGAGCTCCGACAGGGAATATGACAATGAATCTCTCCCGCCGCCTCTTCCTGCATTCGGGGCTGATGACGGGCGCAGCGCTGGCTGTGGCCCCCAAAGTGTTCGCCGAGCCGATCCTTCCGGGCTGGCATGTTGGCTACTCCAACGCCCCGGCCGCCGGCTATCCGCAGGCCGAGATGAAGCTCGTCCGGGGCAAGGCCCCGGCTGGTCTCACCGGAACGCTCTACCGGAACGGTCCGGCCCACTTCAAACATGGCGACGCCTACGCGACCCACTGGTTCGACGGCGACGGCATGGTCCAGCGCATCGCCATCGGCGAGGGCAAAGCGGTCCATTCTGGCAAGTTCGTCGATACGCAGAAGCGGCGGATTGAAATGGCGGCTGGCAAGTTCCTCGCGCCGGGCTTCGGCACGGTCGGTGATCCGTCCTATCCGGTTGGATCATCGGACGATGTGAATCCCGGCAATATCTCCGTCATGATGTCGGGCGGCGAGTTGCTGGCGCTGTGGGAAGCAGGTTCGCCCTATCGCATGGACCCGGTGACGCTGGAGACGAAGGGTCTCAAGTCGTTCCGGAACGACCTGAAGGGCATGCCCTTCCTGGCGCACCCCAAGCGCGAGCCCGATGGCCGCGTGTGGGGCCTTGCGATCTCGAACCGCAAGATCGGCATCTACAACATCAATCCGGATGGCTCGACCAAGTCGTTCGGCATGGTCGACATCGGCGCATCGCACTACATGCATGACTGGGCGATGACCGAGCGCAAGCTGATCATCCTGTGCCAGCCCTGGATCCAGACGAAGAACATCCCGCCCTTCATCGACGGCTTCGTGTGGAAGCCGGAAGAGGGGATGAAGTATCTGATCGTCGACAAGGACGACCTTACCAAGACGCGCTGGGCGCAGGGACCGGCACGCTCCTTCTACCACACCGGCGCGGCATGGGAGGAAAGCGACGGCACGATCCGGCTCGATGCGGCCTTCTATCCGCAGCCCATCCTCGGCACGGGCGGCGGCGCGGACGAGATCCGTGGCAAGTATTCGGGCGACAGCGTCTCCTCGAAACTGACCATGGCGACGATCCCGGTCTCGGGCGATGTGACGATGGTCGAGACAAACATTGCTGGCGATTTCCCGCAGGTCGATCCGCGCCGGCATGGTCTTGCGCGCAAGCTGACGACGATGATCACGGGCTCTGTCGAAGGACAGCCCGGCGGCTCGGCGCTGGCGGTGCAGGACTGGTCGTCCGGCAAGGTGCAGATTCACGATTTCGGCGCCGAATACATGGTCGAGGAGTTCCTGTTCACCCCCAAGGGTTCGGGCGCGGCGGAGACCGACTCCTGGCTGATCGGCACGGCGATCAACACCAAGCTGCAGCGCAGCGAAGTGCACGTGTTCGACGCGGGCCATGTGGACGCAGGTCCGGTGGCGGTGTGGCAGGCGGGGTACGCCTGGCCGCTCGGCTTCCATGGAACGTGGGCGGGGGCGTAGGCAGCGACTTCACAGGACCAGGCCCGTCATCCCAGCGCTCCACAGAGCGCTACCCGGGATGGCGGGCCGCGGGCTCTCCGCTGATCGATGCGGACTGCAGCCGACAGTAACAAGATTTTAGACGCGCGCGGCTGCGAAGCGGCGTAAGGCGTGCTCAAACGAGAGCGCTGAACCGCCGCGAAGTCTGTCATGACCGTCTACCGTAACGTTGCGTCCCTGATCCTTGCGGTCATGCTGCTGCAGGCGGCAGCCGGCATTCTCAGCGTCTCGACGCCGCTGGCGCTCGACCATATGGGCGCATCGGCGTTGGGCGTGGGCGCCGTTGCGGCGACGTTTTCGGCCGGGTTCATGCTGGGCGCGTGGTTTGCGCCCGACATTGTGCGCCAGATCGGACATATCCGCGCCTATTCGGCTTCGGCTGCGATCTATGCCGCCGGCATCCTTGCGATGGCGCTGGCGTTTGATGCTGTCGGCTGGTCGGTGTTCCGCTTCTTCCAGGGGGCGGCGTCGGCCATCATGTTCACGGCCGCTGAAAGCTGGATTGCGGATTCAACGCCGCGTTCCAAGCGGGGCGGGGTGATGGGCATGTACCAGCTGATGCTCAAGCTCGCGATCTGCGGGGGGCCCCTGCTGATCGTGGAACACGCGCCGGAGGATACGAAGCCTTTCATCTGGGCGGGGCTCCTGATGGTGCTGGCGGTGGTGCCGCTGTGCGCGACGCGGCGGGCCCAGCCTGTGCTGCCGGACCGCGAGGCGCTGAGCCTCAACTCGATGATGAAGATCCCGCCCGCAGCGCTTGCTGGCGCTGTGGTGGCAGGGCTCTGCAATACGGGCGTGACCAGCCAGCTGCCGCTTTATGCGCAGGACCTGCAGCCGGGCGCGGGGTCGGCATCGGCCGCGACGCTCTACATCGCGGCAATGATGGGCGGGACGGTTACGCAATGGCCGGCGGGACTGTTGTCCGACAAGCTGGACAGACGGCTCATCGTGGCGGCGCTGTCCGCGATCGCGCTGGCGGCGTGCGTGGCGCTCTACCTGACGGCCGGCAAGGTGTCGTTCTCGATCACGGTGCTGTTGTCGGCGCTGTGGGGCGCAGGGGCGCTGTCCTTCTATTCCGTGTCGGCTGCCCACGCGACGGACCGGACGGAGTCGGGCCAGATCGCCCAGGTCATGTCCGGCATGCTGTTCGTCTGGGCGGGCGGCTCGGTGATCGGGCCGATTCTGACCGGCGCGGTGGCCGATACGCAGGCCGGCCAGCCGGGGGTCTTTGCCGCCGTGGCGTTTGGCTACTTTGCCCTGCTGGCGGCCAATCTCTGGCGGCTGGTGGTGCGGGCGCGGCCCGGCCGGGCGCAACGTTCTCCCTTCAAGTGGTTCGGACAGACCAGTGTCGTGCAGGGCAAGGCCGTGGACGAGGGCGAACCGGCCGCGAAGGCAGCCGAGCCCGAGGCGACGGCGCCCCCGGCGACGCCATCCGAAAAACCGGTCTGAGCGGCGCCCAAACGACCAAAACGGGCTCCCACGACCGCCAAGTTGCGTCGCTGCGCCCCATGCGGTAAGCGCCTCCAGCGCGCACGCGACGCGACATCTCTCAAGGGGCGATTTTTCATGAACATTCATGAGCATCAGGCGAAGGAAGTCCTGAAGTCCTTCGGCGCTCCGGTCGCCAGGGGCGTCGCGATCACCTCGCTGGACCAGGCGCAAGCCGCGATCGACGCGCTGCCGGGTCCGCTCTGGGTCGTAAAATCGCAGATCCACGCGGGCGGCCGCGGCAAGGGCAAGTTCATCGAGAAGGAAGCCGGTGAAAAAGGCGGCGTCCGCCTTGGCTTCTCCAAGGAGCAGGCGCTTGAGCATGTGAAGGCAATGTTCGGCCGTCACCTTGTCACCGCGCAGACCGGACCGGGCGGCAAGCAGGTCAACCGCATCTATGTGGAAGACGGCGCCGACATCGAGAAGGAACTCTATCTCTCCATGCTGGTTGATCGCGAGACGGGCCGCGTGGCCTTCGTGGTCTCCACCGAAGGCGGCATGGACATCGAGGCGGTCGCCCATGACACGCCCGAGAAAATCCTCACCATCTCGATCGACCCAGCGACGGGCGTCACCGATGCGGACGCGGCCAAGCTTTCCGAAGCGTTGAAGCTGGAAGGCGCGGCGAAGACCGACATGGTTTCGCTTTCCAAGATTCTCTACAAGGCGTTCACGTCGAAAGACATGAGCATGCTGGAAGTGAACCCGCTCATCGTCATGAAGGACGGCCACCTGCGCGTGCTGGATGCGAAAGTGTCGTTCGACGACAACGCGCTCGCGATCAAGGGCCGCCATGACGACATCATGGCGCTGCGCGACACCTCGGAAGAAGACGAGAAAGAGATCGCCGCGAAAGAATGGGACCTCGCCTACATCCCGCTCGACGGCACGATCGGCTGCATGGTCAACGGCGCCGGCCTTGCCATGGCGACGATGGACATCATCAAGCTCTATGGCGAAGAGCCCGCCAACTTCTGTGACGTCGGCGGCGGCGCCGGGAAAGAGAAAGTCGCGGCGGCCTTCAAGATCATCATGCAGGACCCCAATGTGAAGGGCATCCTGGTGAACATCTTCGGCGGCATCATGCGCTGCGATATCATCGCGGAAGGCGTGCTGGCGGCCGTGCGCGAGACGAACCTTGCGGTGCCTCTGGTTGTTCGTCTCGAGGGCACCAATGCCGAGATGGGCAAGAAGATCATCCGCGAGTCGGGCCTCAACGTGATCCCGGCCAACGACCTCGACGACGCGGCGCAGAAGATCGTCGCCGCCATCAAGGGCAAGTAATCAGCGGGCGGGCCAGCGCGGCTCGCCCTTTTCGTTTTCCGAATTCCGATCGAACAAGGCTCAGCGATGTCCATCCTGATCGACAAGAACACCAAGGTCCTCACTCAGGGCATGACCGGCAAGACCGGCACGTTCCACACCGAGCAGGGCATTGCGTACGGCACGCAGATGGTCGGCGGCGTTACGCCGGGCAAGGGCGGCCAGAAATGGACCGGCAAGCTGCCGGATGGCTCCACGGTCGAGCGTCCGCTGTTCAACACGGTTGCTGAAGCTCGCGACGCCACCGGCGCCAACGCCACGGTGATCTACGTGCCGCCGTCGGGCTGCGCGGCCGCCATCCTCGAAGCCATCGACGCTGAAATCCCGCTGATCGTCACGATCACGGAAGGCGTGCCGGTGCTCGACATGGTGAAGGTGAAGGATCGTCTTTCGAAATCGAAGTCGCGCCTGATCGGGCCGAACTGCCCGGGCGTGCTGACGCCGAACCAGTGCAAGATCGGCATCATGCCGGGCTCCATCTTCTCGCACGGCTCGATCGGCGTGCTCTCGCGTTCGGGTACGCTGACTTACGAAGCGGTGTTCCAGACCACGAATGAGGGCCTTGGCCAGACGACGGCTGTGGGCATTGGCGGCGACCCCGTGAAGGGCACGGACTTCATCGACGTGCTGGAGATGTTCCTGGCCGACGACGAGACCAAGGCGATCATCATGATCGGCGAGATCGGCGGATCGGGCGAGGAAGACGCCGCCCAGTTCCTGAAGGACGAAGCCAAGCGCGGCCGCAAGAAGCCGATGGTGGGCTTCATCGCCGGCCGCACGGCGCCCAAGGGCCGCACAATGGGCCACGCCGGCGCCATCGTTTCAGGCGGCAAGGGCGATGCGGAATCGAAGATCGAGGCCATGCAGTCGGCCGGTATCGTCGTTTCCGACAGCCCGGCGCGCCTCGGTGTCACCATGACGAACGTGCTGAAGGGCTAAGCCCTTCAGGCCAGCGGCAGCGCTGAAACGCTTTCCGGTTTCGGGATTTTCGACGACCTGGCGGCTACAGGCCGCAGGCCGGAGCATACACTGTACTCTGGGGTTTCCCGGCCTCGTTCCCCATATGGAACGAAGTGGTAACGGGTCACAGTCTTATGTGCAGAATGTCTCACCCCAAAAGGTTGAGTCTGGCCGCAAAAAGCAGCATCTGATTGCCACCAATCGCGCTCGGGGCAGGGGCCCCGATTCCGGCGCAACAGGACGCAAAAAATGAACATCGAGGCAAAGCCTGGCGAAGTCCGCGGAATGGACAATGAAGCCATGCTGGACACCGCCTTCCTCTATGGCGCCAACGCCGCCTACATCGAACAGCTCTATGCGCAGTACGCCGAGGACCCGTCCTCCGTGCCCGAGAGCTGGCAGCGCTTCTTCCACGGCGTAGCTGACACCGCCGAAAGCGCGACCAAGGCCGCCAAGGGCCCCGAGTGGCAGGAGCCGCTGAAGCACCAGAATGGCGAGCTTGTCTCCGCGCTCGACGGCAACTGGACGCCGGACGCCAAGCCGGTCGCGAAGAAGGCCCCGCAGGTTGGCCCCGCGCTGGCGCCGGCTGATCTCCACCAGCAGGTGCAGGACTCCATCCGCGCGCTGATGATGATCCGCGCCTACCGCATTCGCGGCCACCTCGCCGCCCACCTCGACCCGCTGAACATGCTGAAGCGCGAGGAGCAGCCCGAACTCGATCCGAAGACGTATGGCTTCGGCGCGAAGGACATGGATCGGCGCATCTACATCGACAACGTGCTCGGCCTCGAATACGCGACGCCGCGCCAGATGATCGACATCCTGCGCCGCACCTATTGCGGCACGTTCGCAGTCGAGTTCATGCACATCTCCGACCCGGACGAGAAGTCCTGGCTGCAGCAGCGCATCGAAGGCAAGGACAAGGAAATCTCGTTCACGCCGCAGGGCAAGCGCGCGATCCTGAAGAAGCTGGTGGAAGCCGAAGCCTTCGAGCGCTTCCTGCACAAGCGCTATCCGGGCACGAAGCGCTTCGGTCTCGATGGCGGTGAAGCCGCTGTCCCGGCGCTGGAACAGATCATCAAGCGTGGCGGCGCGCTCGGCATGGACGAGATCATTCTCGGCATGCCGCACCGTGGCCGCCTCAACGTGCTCGCCGCCGTCATGGGCAAGCCCTACCACAAGATCTTCTTCGAGTTTCAGGGCGGCAACACGCAGGGCTCGGACGATTACGGTTCGGGCGACGTGAAGTATCACCTCGGCGCTTCGTCGGACCGCGAGTTCGACGGGCACAAGGTCCACCTGTCGCTGACGGCGAACCCGTCGCACCTCGAGATCGTGAACCCGGTCGTGCTCGGCAAAGCGCGCGCCAAGCAGTTCTTTGACGAAGTGGAAGCCGGCGGCGCACGCGCCACCGATCCGAAGGAACGTGACCGCCGCCGCGCCAAGGTTCTGCCGCTGCTTCTGCACGGTGATGCGGCTTTCGCGGGACAGGGCGTCGTGGCCGAGTGCTTTGCGCTCTCCGGTCTGGCGGGCTATCGCACGGGCGGCGCCATCCACTTCATCGTCAACAACCAGATCGGCTTCACGACGGCGCCGAGCTTCTCGCGTTCCTCGCCCTATCCGTCAGACATGGCGAAGATGGTCGATGCGCCGGTGTTCCACGTGAACGGCGATGATCCCGAGGCGGTGGTCTATTCCGCCAAGGTCGCCACCGAATACCGCCAGCAGTTCGGCAAGGACGTCGTCATCGACATGTTCTGCTATCGCCGCTTCGGTCACAACGAGGGCGATGACCCGACGATGACCCAGCCGCAGATGTACGCGAAGATCCGTGACCAGTCCTCGACGCGCGAACTCTATTCGCGCCGCCTGATGGACGAGGGCGTCATCACGGAAGAAGCGCTCAACAACATGATTGCCGAGATGGACGCCTATCTCGACGCCGAGTTCGAGAAGGCCAAGTCGTTCAAGCCGGGCGCTGCTGACTGGCTCGATGGCAAGTGGGCGGGCCTTGGCCTGCCCAAGGACGAGGAAGGCCGCGGCAAGACCGGCGTTCCGATGGCCAAGCTGAAGGAGATCGGGAAGAAGATCACCACGATCCCCGACGGCTTCAACATCCACAAGACCGTGGCGCGCACGGTCGACTCGCGCCGCAAGATGGCCGAGACGGGCGAGAACCTCGACTGGGGCATGGCCGAGCACATGGCGTTCGCCACGCTGCTGGAAGAGGGCTTCCCGATCCGTCTTTCGGGCCAGGACTCGTGCCGCGGCACGTTCACCCAGCGCCACTCGCACTTCGTCGACCAGGTGACGGAGGAGCGCTACACGCCGCTCAACAACATCTCGGACCATCAGGCCAACTACGAAGTCATCGACTCGCTGCTCTCGGAAGAGGCTGTGCTGGGCTATGAGTACGGCTACTCGCTGACGGCGCCGCAGACGCTGACCATGTGGGAAGCGCAGTTCGGCGACTTCGCCAACGGCGCGCAGGTTCTGTTCGACCAGTTCATCTCGTCGGGCGAGCGCAAGTGGCTGCGCATGTCGGGCCTCGTCTGCCTCCTGCCGCATGGCTATGAGGGGCAGGGGCCGGAGCACTCATCGGCACGTCTCGAGCGCTTCCTGCAGATGTGCGCGCAGGACAATATGCAGGTCGTCTATCCGACGACGCCGGCGAACTATTTCCACGCCCTTCGACGCCAGATGCACCGCGACTTCCGCAAGCCTCTGATCGTGATGACGCCGAAGTCGCTGCTGCGTCACAAGCGGGCCGTGTCGTTCTATAAGGACATGGGACCCAGCACGTCCTTCCACCGTATCCTGAACGACGGCGCGGAAGTGCCAGAGTGCAAGGCAGAGGTGACGCTGAAGGCCGACAAGGACATCCGCCGCGTCGTGATGTGCTCGGGCAAAGTCTATTTCGACCTGTTCGAGGAGCGCGAGAAGCGCAAGATCGACGACGTCTATCTCCTCCGCATCGAGCAGCTCTACCCGTTCCCGGTGGCGCCGCTGATGAAGGAGCTTGCCCGCTTCCCGCAGGCCGACATGGTCTGGTGCCAGGAAGAACCTCGCAACATGGGCGGCTGGAACTTCGTCGACTGGAACATCGAGAAGACGCTGGAGAAGCTGGACGTGAAGCACAAGCGCGCCCGCTATGTCGGCCGCCCGGCTTCGGCTTCGACGGCCGCCGGCACGATGGCGCTGCACAACAAGGAACTCGCTGCGTTCCTCGATGCGGCGTTCGAGAAGTAGCTTCTTCGCCTGATGTGATTGCAGAGCGGCGGGCCGAAAGGTCCGCCGTTTTGTTTCGTGCGTGCTCGCTGGCGCTTAGCGGTTCGCGTGCGCTGCGGCCCACTGACCGAGGCGGTCGATGGCTTCGCGGGCCTGGGACAGCATCGTGTAGCGGGCCTGGAAGATGTGGAACATCTCCGGCCAGATCTCGAGCGTGACCGGCGAGCCGGCTGCGCCGAGACGTTCGGCGAGCGCGGTTGAATCCGACATGAGGATCTCGGCTTCGCCTGTCTGGATGTAGGCGGGCGGCAGGCCGCGCATGTCGGCGTCGAGGATCGAGAGGTTGCCTTCGCCAAGATATTCGCGCGCGCGCGTGGCGAGGCCACTGGAGGTGAGGAAGGGATCGCGCTGGGCCTTCGCCGAATGGCTCCAGCCGCGATTGGCCAGGTCGACCCAGGGCGACAGCAGCATCAGGCCGGCGGGCTGGGCTATGCCGAGTTCCTTCAGCTTGAGAGCCGTTGCCACCGCAAGACCGCCTCCAGCGCTGTCACCTGCGAGGATGATGTGGTTCGGTGTGACGCCCTCAGCCAGAACGGCGCGGTAGGCGGTTACGCAATCGTCGAGCGCGGCGGGGTGTTTGTGTTCCGGGGCGAGGCGATAGTCGGGCAGGATCGCCGCTGTCTTCGCGCGCACGGCGACCTGCGAGGCGAGGCCCTTGTGGCTGCGCGAAGAGCCCATGCTGAAACCGCCGCCATGCGCCCACAGGATCACATGGTCGCCGCTGGCGCCCCGCGGCAGCAGGCCAAGACAGGACACGCCGCCAAGGTCGATCTCGGAATGGGTCGACATTTCCGGCATGGGATCGTTCTGCGCGAAGGCGTCGTACGCCGTGCGCATGGCCGCAAGATCGGATGGGTCAACGCCGCGCAGACGGCCTGCAACGGCCTCGCGCGCCTGCGCCAGTTCACCAACAAGGGTAGCGACGGTGCTCAACCCTTCCCTCCACGCCTATGCCCCGGCAAAAGCCAAGCACAAGCGCCCCGCAAAGGCCATGCCGTTTGACAGAGGTTAACTGCGCGTAGCGCAGGCCTACATCTGCATCGTCCAGCCTTCGACGGCCATTGACGCCTGGCGAACGGCTTCCGTCATGGTCGGGTGGGCGTGGCAGGTGCGGGCGATGTCTTCGGAGGATGCGCCGAACTCCATTGCGACGCAGACCTCGGCGATCATCTCGCCGACGCCGACGCCAACCATGTGTGCGCCGAGAACCTGGTCGGTGGTCGCGTCCGCGAGGATTTTCACGAAGCCATCGGTCTCGTGGTTCGTCTTGGCGCGCGAGTTGGCGGAGAAGGGGAACTTGCCGGCCTTGTAGGCGATGCCTGCGGCCTTCAGTTCTTCCTCGGTCTTACCGACCCAGGCGATCTCCGGCTTGGTGTAAACGACGCCGGGGATGATGTCGTAGTTCACATGGCCCGCCTTGCCCGCAATGAGTTCGGCGCAGGCGACGCCTTCGTCTTCCGCCTTGTGCGCCAGCATCGGGCCGGACGTCACGTCGCCGACGACCCACACGCCGGGGGCCGACGTTTTATAGTGCTCGTTTGCGATCTGGCCGCGGCGGTCGGCGACGATGCCGACGGTCTCGAGGCCGAGGCCCTGCGTGTAGGGGCGGCGGCCGATGGCCAGCAGCACGATGTCTGCATCCAGCGTTTCAGCGTCGCCGCCTGCGGCCGGCTGCATCGAGAGCTTCAGCTTGGACTTCAGCTTCTCGACACCCGTAACCTTCATGCCGAGTTTGAACTCGATGCCTTGCTTGGCGAAGATGCGCTGGGCCTGCTTGGCCACTTCACCATCAGCGCCCGGCAGGATGCGGTCGAGGTATTCCACCACGGTCACTTCCGAACCGAGGCGGCGCCAGACGGAGCCGAGTTCGAGGCCGATGATGCCCGCGCCGATCACGATCATGCGCTTGGGCACGGTCTTGAGGGAGAGGCCGCCGGTGGAGGAGACGACGCGATCCTCGTCGATGTCGACGCCCACGAGCGGGGTGGGTTCCGAGCCGGTCGCGATCACGATGTTCTTGGTTTCAAGAACCTGGTCGCCAGCGGCGCCGGAGACGACGACCCGGCCCGGGCCGTCGATGCGGCCGGTTCCATTGAACACGGTAACCTTGTTCTTCTTCATGATGTAGGCGACGCCGGCGGTGAGACCCGCAACCGCGTCGGCCTTCTGCTTCAGCATGTTGTCGAGGTTGAGCTTGAGGCCGGTCACCTCGATGCCGAGGCCGGCGAAATCCTTGCCCGCCGTCTCGAAGAGTTCGGAGGCGTGAAGCATCGCTTTGGACGGGATGCAGCCGACGTTGAGGCAGGTTCCGCCCAGCTTGTCGCGCTTCTCGATGAGGGCGACCTTCAGGCCCAGTTGTCCGCAGCGCGTGGCGCAGTTGTAACCGCCGGGGCCGCCGCCGATGATGACGACGTCAAAAGTCTCGCTCATGGATCCGTCTCGTCTCTATTCGCTTGTGGCGGGAGCTATACGCGCATCGCCGGAGCGGTCAATAAAGGGGTCAGCAGACGGAATATGGGTGTTGGCGGGGCCCGCATCCACGGGCAGGCGGCGGTGCGCTAGTAAATGCGCCGGCCAGAGGAATCCGGCGCGTCGTCGGTGTAGGACGATTGGCGGCCTGCGCGCGACATGCTGCCCGTCATCGCCGCCAGCATCAGCATGACGACGCCCACGGCCAGCTGGTTGTCCCAGAAGTGGTCCAGCTCGAGCGTCTGGTCGATGTTGAGGGCAAAGCCCGCGACGCCGACGCCGCCTGCGATCGCGATCATCGCGCCGCCCGGTCCGCCGAAGAAGACTGTGAGGCCGCCCAGCAGGCCAAGCATGCTGCCTATCATGGGGAACATGAAGGCGGGTTCGTCGAGCAGGCCGGCCGCTTTCAGGCCCAGCAGGTGATCGACACCGCCCAGCCATTCGTTGGCGGTGCGGTAAAGCAGCCAGCCAGACGTCGCGATCAGCATGAGGGCGAAGATCCGCCGCATCGTTCAAACGGGCAATGTGCCCGCCTCCATCTATTCGCGGGCGAGGATAGCGCGGGGATGCTTTCCACTGGCCTGCGCTATTCGAACGAATTTCACGCATGGATGTAAACGCAGACGGGGTCGGCGTTAGGGTTGGGCAGGATTCACTTCAGGAGACCGCGGAAAGCGGCCGCCCAGACGAGGGTGGCGATCACAAGCGAGAACCATGCGGCGTTGACGGTGGCGGGGGTCGGCCGGGCATGGGCGGCGGCTTCGGCGGTGGGGGCGTGGCGGGCGGTGTGTTCGCGCCAGATGAAATAGACGCCCTGGCCCAGCACCAGCAGGGCGGTCAGCCAGGCGGCGAACGGATGCAGGATCATCATCGCGATGGCGGTGGCGGCGAGCACCACGGCCTGTCCTGCGATCCAGCCGCGACGGGCGGCGTCATCGCGATCAATCCAGGCATCGGTGGCCTTCTCTTCGGCGGTCGTCTTGCGCGGGCGCACCGGCGCGTCGAGATCGCCATATGTGTCTTCGTCTTCCCCTTCATCTCCCTCGGGCGGAAGGTCGGCCCGCATTTCGCGCGCCATCTCCTCGATGCGGGACGTCATGCGGTCGAGTGCCATCTCCACGCGGATCTGGCGGAACAGCATGAAGGCTCCCACCAGCCACAAGAGGCCGGCGATGCGGATGATCCAGGGCAGGAGTGCGTCGGAGAACGCCTCGTAGGGCGTCACGACGCGCGGCCGTTACAGGTCGAGCAGCAGACGCTCGGGATCTTCCAGCGCTTCCTTGACGCGGACGAGGAAGGTGACCGCTTCCTTGCCGTCGACGATGCGGTGATCGTAGCTCAGCGCGAGATACATCATCGGGCGGGCGATGATCTTGCCGTCGACGACAACCGGACGCTCCTCGATGCGGTGCATGCCGAGCACGCCCGATTGCGGCGGGTTGAGGATCGGCGTCGACATCAGCGAGCCATAGACGCCGCCGTTCGTGATCGTGAACGTGCCGCCCTGGAGATCGTCCATGGCCAGCTTGCCATCGCGGGCTAGCGTGCCGAGGCGGCCAATCTCGGATTCGATGCCGGCGAGCGACAGGGTGTCGGCGTCACGCACGACGGGGACGACGAGGCCCTTGTCCGTGCCGACCGCGACCGAGATGTTGTAGAAGTTCTTGTAGATGATGTCCGTGCCGTCGATCTCGGCATTGACGGAAGGGATCTCTTTCAGCGCGGCAACGACGGCGCGCACGAAGAAGCCCATGAAGCCGAGCTTCACGCCGTGCTTCTTCTCGAAGGCTTCCTTGTGGCGTTTGCGCAGCTCCATGACCTCGGACATGTCGACGTCGTTGAACGTCGTCAGCATCGCGGCGGTGTTCTGGGCTTCCTTCAGGCGGCGCGCGATGGTCTGGCGCAGGCGCGTCATCTTCACGCGTTCTTCGCGGGGGCCGAGTTCGCGCGGCACATGTGCAGGTTCGGGAGCGCGGGTCTGCGAGGGGGCGGGCGAGGGCGTGGAGGCTACATAGGCAAGGGCGTCGCCCTTGGTGGCGCGGCCGCCCTTGGCGGTGCCGGGGATGTCAGCCGGGTTGACGCCGTTCTCTGCGGCGATGCGGCCGACCGAGGGGGCGATCTTGTCGGTGGCTTTGGCGGCGGGCGCGGCCGGGGCCGCGGAAGCCGAAGGCTTGGCGGCGGCGGCGGGTTTCGCGGCGGCGGCCGGGGCGGCAGGAGCAGCGGCGGCCGTGCCGCCTTCGGTCATTTTGGCGATGATCTTGCCGATCTGGACGGTCTCGCCGGCCTGGACCAGCTGTTCGGTGATCACGCCGGCGGCGGGAGCCGGGACTTCGATGGCGACCTTGTCCGTCTCGATTTCGGCGATCGGATCGTCCTGCTTCACGACCTGGCCCGGTTTCACGAGCCAGTTGGCGAGCGTGCCCTCGGTCACGCTCTCGCCCATGGCAGGCACCTTGATGTCCATGACGTCTCCAGATCGGTCTTATCGCCGCCCTTCGCTTAATGGGCGAGCAGGCTGTGGGGGCAGGGTTTAACCCCGTTGCGGGCGCTTGGGGAGGGTAAAATGTCGGGTTTCGGCAGGTAGTTTGACGCGCCCCGGCGGGGCTAAACCGGCAGATGGGTTAACGCCTTTGCAAGCACAAGGCTCCGGCCGATTCGCGGGCGGTTTTCCCCGTCCGGCGCAGGCGGGGGCTCGGGCGCTTGCGTGGCGCCTTCAAGGGGCCTAATCACGCCGCCGATGAACGCGAACGCCCCAACGCTCCGACTTAAGTGGCTGGCCAAGATCTGGCCTTCGCCGGGCTCTCGCGTCTGACACGAGAGGCCGGCGGCGGAAGCGCCGGCGACGCTCGTCCCCTCGGTGCTCCTCCGCAACCAGCTTCCAGGGCGAGCGGAGAGACCGATGAGAACCGCCGCCCTGCCGACCGAACCGGAAGCCCGGAACCGCGCCATTGGCGTGATCCTCGCCGTGCTGGGGGCGTCGCTCTTCTCGCTCAAGGGCGTCGTCATCAAGCTGGCCTTCGCCGAAGGGATCGGGGTCTCGCAACTCCTCACTCTGCGCATGGGTTTCGCGCTGCCGGTCTATCTCGTGATCGGGGTGATCGCGTTCATGCGCACCAAGCAGAGGCCAGCGACGCGCTATTTCCTGATGGCGGGCGGACTTGGCCTGATGAGCTACTACTTCTCGTCCTGGCTCAATTTCGAGGGGCTGAGATATGTCTCGGCCCAGCTCGAGCGGCTGATCCTCTATATCTACCCGACCATCGTGGCGCTGCTGGCGTGGATTTTCCTGAAGGAGAGGATCACCGCCCGGCATGTGGTTGCGCTGCTGCTGGCCTATCTGGGCGTCGCGATCCTGTTCGGGGCGGAGATCGGCCATCAGGGGCCGAATGCCTGGCTGGGCGGCGGACTGATCTTTGCGGGCGCTTTTATCTACGCGATCTATGTCACGGCCTCGAAGCCGATTATCACCAAGATGGGTTCGACGCTGTTCACGGCGTTCGGCATGTCGGTCGCCTCCATCGCGTTCCTGACGCAGAGCGGAATCGAGATGGCGCTCCATGCGCCGCCGCCGGTGACGGCGAATGGCTACTGGCTGGCGCTGACGCTCGCGATCTTCTGTACGGTCATTCCGTCTTTCATGATCGCCGCTGCGATTGGGCGGATAGGGCCGGGGCCGACGAGCGCCGTGGGCGGCGTTGGTCCCGTCGTGGCGGCCTGGGCCGCCGTGATGATCCTTCACGAGCCGTTCGGCTGGCCGCACATGGTCGCGATGGTGCTGACGATTGTGGGCGTGTGGATGCTAGCCAAGCCGCGGATCACGCGGAGCGCGGGGACGCGGACGTGGTGAGTTAGCCCGCCACCGCAGGCGGGACGACCTCGCGGCCGGCCAGCCCCGCAAACGCGATTGTCGTGTGATCCTCGAGGAATGGCCCGATGGCCTGGCAGGCCAGCGGCAGGCCCTGCGCGTTGACGCCCAGTGGGATCGCGGTCGAGGGCAGGTTGGCGACGGTGGCGATGCTGGCCCAGCCGAGTTGCGCGCCGAAGTTCGACGGTTCGCCATCGATCAGTAGTTCGCGCTTGCGCCAGTTGGACTCGGCTGTGTGCGGGAAGGCGGGCGTGCCGAAGACGGGGCAGAGCACGATGTCGAAATGGCGAAAGAAGTCGGTCCACTGGCGGCGGATGCGCAACTGGGTGTCGAGATGGCCTAGCCAGTCGTGCGCGGAGATCGGCTGGCGGCCGCCGGGCTCGACCTGGCCGCGCGTCATGATGGTGTGCAGGATGGCCTGGTAGGTGCGCCACGACACGTCCATGTCGGGCAGCAGGCTCGACTTGCGCGAGATGCTGGCTCCTTCGCGGGCGAGATCGTCTGCGAGATGGTCGATGGCGTTGAGGATTTCGCGGTCCGCCTTTGCTGCGGGGTGATGGTCCAGCACGAAGACGCGGAAGCTCTTCAGGCTGCCATGGCGCGCGCGGGGTAGCACTAGACCGTTGTGGAAGTCCTCGGGGCCGGGCGCGGAGACGACATCGAGCAACAGGGCGAGATCCGCGGCGGAGCGCGCGAAGGGGCCGATGACGGCAAGCGGCTCAGGCGCGAGCGCCATGCCGCCCGGACTTTGGCCGAGCGGAGAGATGATGCGGTAGCTCGTCTTGTGGCCGTAGACGCCGCAGAAGGCGGCGGGCACGCGCACCGAGCCACCAATGTCGGAGCCGAGTTCGAGGGCGGAGAAGCCCATCGCGATGGCGGCGGCTGAACCGCCGGACGAGCCGCCCGGAGAGCGCGTCAGATCGTGTGGGTTGTTCGTACGGCCATGGATCGGGTTTTCCGACTGCCAGTCGGCGAGGGCGGGCGGCACGTTGGTCTTGCCCAGCACCACGGCGCCGGCGGCCTTCGCGCGCTGGACCGCGAAGGCGTCTTCGCGCGCGCGGTGATCGCGATGGACTTCGAAGCCCCATGTCGTCGGGTGGCCGCGCAGGTCGAAGCTTTCCTTCACCGTCATCGGCAGGCCGGCGAGCGGGCCGGCCTTGTCGCGGGCGATAGCCTCGTCGGCGAGGCGCGCCTCTGTGCGGGCGCGTTCGAAATCGCGGACGACGACGGCGTTGATTTGTGGATCGAGCGCTTCGATGCGGGCGATGGACGCCTCGCAGAGTTCAACGGCACTGAATGTCTTTCGCTTCAGGCCAGAGGCCAGCTGCGTCGCCGTCATCCGATGGAGGCTGGCGTCGAGGGTCATGGCGCTGATCCTACGCTTCAGCCCGATTTGCGCCAGTCCTCTCGCTATGCGCGTACGCGGAAACGTGACGCGTGCGGATAGTTGACGGAAATGCGCCGGGCGTGGAAATCTATCACCGATAGGTGCAGGCCACATGCGCCATCACGGGGATGGACGATGTGACGATGCAGACGCGCCAGACGTCATTGCGGCGTCGTGCCGAGAGCGATGAGTTCGGAGACCGTAACGAAGCGGTATCCGTTCGCGCGCAGGCCATCGATCATCGCGGGCAGTGCCTGCCGGGTGGCTTCGCGACTGGCGTACATCACGTGCAGGTTCACGATGGAGCCGGGCCGCGCTTTTTCGATGACGTGGGCTGCGATCTTCGCGGGGTCGGACGCGATCTCTGGCCAGCTTTCGGGTTCGATGTCCCAGGTGATCGTTGCCCGATCGTGTTTCGCAAGATGGAGCGGCAGGCCGATCAGTTTCTTGCTGAACGGCGGGCGGACATGGATGTCGCCGGTGTAACCAGCTTGGCGGAAGGCGTTGTCTGCGCGGGTTATTTCGTCGGCGGCGGAATCTTCGGTCGCCAGTGTCATGTCGGCGTGGGTGTAGGTGTGATTTCCGATCTCGTGCCCCGCCGCAATGATGGCGCGTGTCTCGTCCGGATGTGCATCGACGTCGACGCCCATGAGGAAGAAGGTTGCTGTGACCTGTCTCTCGCGCAGCAGGTCGAGCACGGGCTGCGTGTAGGCAGGCGTGGGGCCATCGTCGAAGGTGAGGGCGATCGCTTTTTCGGTGGTCTCGATGCGCGGGATGATCTTTCCGAACAGCTGGAAATCGCGCGAGCGGCTGAGCTGCCAGACGCCATAGAGCGCAGCGCAGATCGTGAGGATCGCCGCAAGGGTGATCACAAGGATCATCCGCCATTTCGAGAAGAGCGTGCGCATGGGCGGCGGAATGTCCTTGAGTGTTCGTTGAACCTTACGAAGCCGCAAATTCAATAACCAGAGACTATCAGGGAGAGGCGGAATGATCGCGAGAAAATGGCTGAAAAGGGCGGCCTGCGCCACGCTATTGGCGGCGGTGGCCGGGCCGGCATGGGCGCAACAGGCCGCGCCCAGCATGTTGCTGGGCACGAACTGCGATGCGCCGCCCATCTGGCATTGCCCCGACACGGGCTGCGAGAGCGCGGTGGTGACGCAGCCGGGCAACAATGTGGAAATGAAGACGCGGCGGACGTACTTCCTCGACTGCCCCGCCGGCTACAAGCCGGGCGACAAGGTGAACCTGGTGCTGTCGCTGCACGGGGCCGGATCATACGCCAACTGGCAGCGCAACTATGCGCCGTTCTTCGACGTGAAGGACAAGTACAAGCTGGTGATCATGACGCCGGGTTCGCCCGTCCGCTCGTGGAGCGCGGCGGATGATGAGTTCCTGCATAACATCGTCGACTCGGTTGTCGGCGCGGTGGGCAAGCAGAATGTCGAGCGGTTCATTCTGGCCGGGCACAGCCAGGGCGGGATGACGTCGAACCGGATCATCTGCAGCGATTATTTCAAGGACAAGGTGGACGTGCGCATCTCACTGTCGGGCGGACGCGTCGGGCCGGCGGAATGGGCAGGGCGCGGGTTCGCCAATGGCGGCGCGCCGATCTGGCAACAGGTTCCCGGACAGCCGCAGACGCCGCCTGCGCCGCGCGCGCCGGCCGCTGCAACGTCGGGCCCGCCGGGCGGTGCGTGCGATTATTCCTTCATCTTCTCGAACGGCGAATACGAGATGATCCCCGGCGAGGCGTCTCCGCTGGCTGACAAGTTCGGCTGTGGTCCCCGCCGCAAGGAAGAGGATGTCACCGATCCCAAGGCTGGCTATGTCTGGGATGCGACGCGGCAGGATCCGGGAACAGACGGGTGGGGCCGCTATCCGCGTTCGGGCAGGGCAGTGGTCTACACCTATCCCGGCTGCAAGGATGGCCGCGTGGTCGCTGACGTGATCCGGCTGCAGAAGGGCCACACGGAAGGGCTTGAGCCGAATGTGACGGACAAGCTTATCGGGCTGGCGGTCTCGGCAAAGGGCGGGAAGATCGCCAAGGGTGCGTGGACGCCGCCCGCGCCGCCGGCAAACTGACTGCGATCCGGCGCCGGTGGATTTGCTCCATCGGCGCCGGAAGCTGTTTCGCGATCACGCGCGGTGTTCTAGACATGGGGCAAGGAGACATGCCCATGCGCCTTTCACATCTCGCCGCCGCCGCCGCCGCCGGTCTTTCGCTGGCGGCCTGCACGCCTGCCGACGCCGCCCTCGATGGTGACCTGGTGGTCAATGGCCTCGACCCGGCGGCGTGGACGGTTGTGGTCACCCGCGCCGAAAACAAGACAGCCATCTCGATCGTGGGCGAAGCAGAGTTCCAGGGCCCGGCGCCGGTGAAGGCGTCGGCCAAGACGCCCGAAGGCAAGGACGAATTCACGCTGACCTCGACGACGCCGAAGGGTGACTTCGTGATCCGTCTTCGCCAGGAAGCGTGCCTCGACGGGATCGACAACAATGTGAAGTACGAATGGGCGGCAAGCGTCGACTGGAATGACGAGACGCTTGTTGGCTGTGCGCGGCCGGTGGATCGGGACTGATGCAGCTGGCCACTGGTTGACGCCGGCGGCGGGTGACCGCAGGGTCGCGCCGGTGATTGCAGCGATAGTGGGGTTCGGCAATGCGTATCGGTTTGACGGGATTTGTCGGCAGCCTTGTGGGCGCAGCGCTCCTGCTGGCGGCATGCGGTTCGTCAGGGCCGGAGCCGGGCTCGAAGGAATGGTGCGATACCACCCCGATCGAGAAGCAGGCTGAAGATCCCACGGCGCTGGGCAAATGCCTGGACGCCGCGACCTAGAGCAGCGCCCGGTATGCGTGCGATCTGCCGGCGAAGCCGTCAGATCGGCATGCGCATGATTTCCTGGTAGGCCTTGATCACCTCATCGCGCACGGCGATCACGGTTTCCAATGTCGCTTCTGCGGCGGCGACGGCAGTCACCACATCGACGAGGTCACCGCGGCCCATGGCGGCGTTTGTGACGGCCATCTCGGCAGCGTTGCCCGCCTGGGAGACCGAGCCGACGGCCGAGTTGAGCATGGAGCCGAAATCTGGGCCGCCAACGCCCTGCGTTTCCTTGCCGCCGGTGAGATTGCCGAGCGTCTGTGCGACGCCGCCGTAAGCCTTGACGGCTGAGAGACCAAGATCAGACATCTATCTCTCCCTCACGCTTTCAGCAGCGAGACGACGCCGAGCATCATGGCGCGGCTCGACTCGATGACGTTGAGGTTGGCCTCGTAGGCGCGCTGCGCCTCGCGAAGGTCGGCCATCTCGATCAGGCTCGAGACGTTCGAGAGTTTCACATAGCCATTGGCGTCAGCGCCGGGATGCGAGGGATCGAACTTCAGCGTGAAGGGCGAGGTGTCCTCGCGCGAGCCTGTGACGCGTACGGTGTCAGCGCCGATCTCGCGGTCGTAATAGGTGCGGAACACCGGGGCCTTGCGCCTGTAGGGATCGCCGCCGGGCGTCGTCGCCGTGGTGTCGGCGTTGGCGAGGTTCTCGGCCGAGATGCGGATGCGGACGGTCTGCGCGCGCAGGCCCGTTGCGGCCGCGCCCATGGCGGACATGAGGTCGGATGACATGGCTGTCTCCTAGGGGCGGGCGCTCACCTTCCCGGTGCGCGCGACGCCAGCCGCAGCAGGCCCAGACTCTTCTGGTACAGGCCAACCATGGTTTCGAAATCCATTCGGGTTTCGGCGATCTTGATCATCTGCTCTTCGACCACGACGGCGTTGCCATCGAGCGTAGTTTCGGAGTCAGGGGATTTGACGATGGAGACGCCCGGCGCGGACGAACCGCCTGCGGGCTGCATGTGGCCGGCCTGCGTGGCGACCATGGCGGTGCGTCCCGCAGCGGCAGCGCCGCCGCCGCGACCGGCCATGCGCTGGAGGGTCGCAGCGAAGGCGTCCTGATTGATGTCGCCCGGGACATATCCCGGTGTCGAAACGTTCGCGACGTTCTGGGCGATGACCTTCTGGCGCTCGCCCAGCATCTGCATGCGGGCTTTCATCAGCGAGAAGACCGAAATCTGGTTCGGGTCCATGACGATGTCCCTGGAGGCGAACCGGTGTGGTTCGAGCCCATCACCCGGCAGTTTTGACCTGTTTGCTTAAGAGGGACTTAAGATCGCGGGCCCGGCGTTAACCGGTCGTTTACCGGTGTTTCCCATGGATTAACCATACCCGGCCCGAATGGCCGCAACAGGCGCTGGTCCAACATGGACATCTTTTCGGCCCTTCAGGCTCTCGCGGCGCTGGCCTTCGTGCTCGGCCTGCTGCTCGGCGGGGCGTGGCTGCTGCGCAAGTATGGTAGCCGCATCGGTCTCAAGACGGGGCAGGTGAGCCAGGACCTCAAGGTTCTCGAATGGCGCTCGCTGGACATGCGGCGGAAGCTGGCCGTGGTGCGCTGGGGCGAGAAGGAGCATCTGCTGTGCCTCGCGCCCACGGGCGACATGGTGATCGCCTCGCGCGATGCTCCGCCGGCGTTCAAGCCGATTGCGCCGGATCAGAAGAGCGGCGGGTCAACAACATGATCGCGCGTACCCTTCGCTTTCTTCCCGCAGTCCTGCTCGCGGCGCTCATCACGCCCGAGGCGCTGCCGCAGACGATCTCGGTCGATCTCGGCACGGGGCAGGGGCTGACGTCCGGCATCGTGCAGATGATCGCGGCGCTGACCGTTCTGTCGCTGGCGCCGTCGATCCTGGTGATGACGACGAGCTTCGTGCGGATCGTGGTGGTGCTGTCGCTGTTGCGCACCGCGATCGGCCTGCAGAACGCGCCGCCGAACTCGGTGGTGATCTCGCTGTCGCTGTTCCTCACTGGCTTCGTGATGGCGCCGACCTTCATGGCGTCCTACGAGGCAGGCATCCAGCCTTACATGGCCGAGGCGATCTCGCTGGAAGAGGCGATCCCACGCGCGCTGGGCCCCGTGCAGCAGTTCATGGGCGCGCATGCGAACGAAGCCGACGTGGCGCTGTTCGCCGGCATGGCCAACATCGACAACCTGCAGAACGCGGCGGATGCGCCGTTCCACGTTCTGGCTCCGGCCTTCATGATCTCGGAACTGAAGCGCGCCTTCGAGATCGGTTTCATGGTGTTCCTGCCATTCCTGGTGATCGACCTTGTGGTGTCGTCGATCCTGATGGCGATGGGCATGATGATGCTGCCGCCGGTCACCATCTCGCTGCCGTTCAAGCTTATCTTCTTCGTGCTGGTGGACGGATGGCGGTTGCTGTCGGGGTCGCTGGTCGAGAGCTTCATGACCCTGCCGCCAAGTTGAGGCGGCGCGGGGCGCGCAGATTGAAACGGGTGAAGAGGGCGGGAGAGCAACTCCCGCCCTTTCCGTTTCAGCAGTGCATCAGCCGATCTTCAGTCGCACGAACGCCATCGCACCGACGGGATCGCCGTCATAGAGCGGGGATAGGGCGCCGCTCGTCCAGTTCTGGGTGAGGGATGCGCCCAGAGCCATGACGACCGAGTCCGATAGGCGGAAGTCGTGCGAGGCGCCGAGTGATGCGCGCATGACATTCTCGATGTCGCCGTGATGGCCATGGTCGCCGAGTTCGTCGGTCTCGATGGCTTCGATGCGGGAGAAGATGGTCCACGGGCCGTTGCCCGGCTTGTAGGAGGCTTCGCCGAGCCAGGCGTCGAGTGTGACGTCCTCGCTGGATTCCTTGCGGGCAAAGGCGCCGGTGAAAGAGACCTCGCCGCCCTCGAACTGGCCCGTGAAGAGCGCGCTGGCGGAGTATTTGGTCACGTCCACGTCGGGCTCGAGCTGTTCCGGCGACGTGACATCAGCCCAGCTGGCCTGCAGCGACCAGTTGGGCGTGGGATTCCACGACAGGCGGACGGAGGTAGAGTCGAGTTCACCGGTCTCGATGTCCCAGCGGTCCTGGTCGGGCTCGCGGCCGCGGAAGCGGGAGGCCTCTAGCTTCAGATTGTCGTGCACCCAGCCTGCTGTGAGGACGCCGAAGGTGATGTGGGTGGAGTCGAGCCAGTGGTGCGTGATGGGCGCTTCGGGGCTCGCCATGGCGGCGGGGCGATGCATGAAGGCGGGTGGGCCGAAGGCGGGCTCGCCGGGAAGGCCACCGTAGACGAAGACGCTGTCGGTGCCTGAGAACGCGAGGCTGTAGCTCGCCGAGAGCTCCATGAAGAAGTCGTGCGGGTGCTGGCGGTCCACCAGCGTCTCGACGCCGTCGGCGGTTTCACCTGCGGCGAGGAGCAGCGGGTAGCCGCTCTTTCCCATCAGCGGATCGGGGCTGACCATGCCGCGAAGTTGCAGCGTGCCGGGGCCGGCGGGGCCGCGCAGCGACCCCATCAGCATGCCGGCGCCGAAGAATTTCTCGTCGCCGCGCGGACCGTCCTGCCAGGAATAGACGCCGTCGAGCGTGGCGTGGACCATGGCGCTCCAGTCGCCGCCGAGGGCGTAGTGCAGTCCGCCGTGGCTTGCGGCGTCAGGTTGCCACGCAGTGCCTGATGCATCGCGCGACATCGCGTAGGGACCGAGCGCGCTGGGCATCGCAGCGTGGCCATCATGGGCGCCGTGGTCCATCTGACCGTGGTTCATGCCGGCATGGTCCATCTTCGAATGGTCCATGCCTTCATGACCCGCGTGACCAGCATGGTCTTCCGCGGGCGGTTGGGTCTGGGGCGTGCCCTGCTGTTCGTGGGCGCTGTGGTCTTGTTCCTGCGCCAGTGCATATGGCGCGGCGAGGATCGCCGAGGCGATCAAGGCTATGTGTCTCATGGGGGTATCCTGATCCGAATCCGTTGCGATGCCCTTGATGGGCTCGCGCGATGCTGGGTTCAGGTCAGGCGCGTGGCGGGCGCAGCGCTGGCGCGGGCGCGATGGAGGCAAAGTGCGCGTCGGCTGCGGTGAGCCATGCGTAGGGCGCGATACGGGCAGAGGCGGGAAGAGTGGCAGGGGCGCTGAAGACTTTCAGCGCGGCGATGCACTCGCAGTGATCGGGCGCGGGGGCGTCTGGCGTGTCTGTTGGCGCAGGGTGGTGGGACGACGGGGCGGCTTGCGCCATGCCGTGGCAATCGGGCTGCTCCGGCTCGGCGGGTTGCACATCAGCCTGTGCGAGCTCCGCGCAGTGGGCTGCGGCAGCTTCCATCTGGCCGGCGAAGGCGAACGCCATGGCCAGCGCCAGCATGATGCGGGTGAGCGCCTGGAACATGGGGGGAAGATCGGGGCGCAGGCGGTGCGTGTCAATGTGGCGGGGGAGCGTCCGTTCCGCCCCGGGGTGTCATCCCGGGCGAGCATAGCGCTATCCGGGATGACAATTGAGCGGTGTTATTCCCCGTTCGCCGCCTTGCGCAGGGTTTGCGTCAGCGCCTGTGTCTTCAGGCTCTGCGTGCGGTCTGTGGCTTTGGGCATCGCGGAGTTGACGACGATGATGAGGTTCTCTTCCGGATAGATCTCGATGCCCTGGCCGAAGATGCCGCGGGCGGCGTAGCCGGCGCCGTCTTCGCGCGGCCACCAGAAATAGCCGTAGTTCTCGCCGGGCTTGCGGACAGCTTCGGGGATGCGGTTGGTGGTGGCGGCGGTGACATAGCCGGGCGGCAGGACTGCTTTGCCGTCGATCTCGCCATTGCCGAGCAGGAAGAGGCCGATGCGGCCATAGTCGCGCAGCGTCGCGCTCATGCAGCAGCCGCCGCGTTCGATGCCGGCCTTGTCGAGCATCCAGATTGCGTCACTCTCCATGCCGAACGGCTTCCAGAGTTTCGCCGATGCGTATTGCGACAGCGATATGCCGCCGAGCGAGCGGGCGAGGACGAGGCCTGCAAGATCCGTCTCGCCGGTCTTGTAGACCCATTTGCCACCAGGCTCGGCCTCGCGCTTGAGGCCCGCCATGTATTTCAACAGCGGATTGTTGGCGATCGCGCCGCCGCCGATGTAGTTCGCGGTCGAGGCCATTGCGACATCGGACTTCGGGTTGGCGTAGTCCTCGTTCCATTTGACGCCGGTTGTCATCGACATCAGGCGATGCAGGCTGACGTCCTCATAAGCCGTGCCCTTGAGCTCGGGCAGGTACTTGGTGATGGGATCGTAGACATCATTAATCCAGCCTTCCTTGATCGCAGCGCCGATCAGGATCGAGGTCAGCGACTTGGCGACTGAGAAGGTGGTCCAGCGGTCTTCCGGCTTGCGGCCGAGGGCGTATTTCTCCAGCACGATCTGGCCATTCTTGATGACCAGTACGCCGCTGATGCGGTTGTCGGTCATGTACTTGTCGATGGCGTAGGAGCGGCCAGAGTATGTGATCTTCGGATCGATCTGCGTCGCGGCGACGGGCAGGGCGCGGACGTTCGGCCCCTTGGCGATGGTGCCGACCTGGTAGGTCTTCTCGATCGCGGGATAGCGCTCAAGCTGCTGCTTCTGCGTCCATGTGAGGATGGAGGGGACGGGATCAGGCCCCACCGCCTTCTGGGCGAGGGCAGGCGATGCTACGAGCAGGAGCGCGCCTGCGGCGGCGGCGAATTTCGTTGTCCTGAAGATCATGAAGCGTCCTCCCGTTTCATTGGGAGGGAAGAAAGGCGCGGGCGCAGCGAACGTCAAGGATGACGACGCGGCGCCCGGGTGTCGTTCGCACGGTTGTGAGGTGAGGCCGCCTAGCGCGGAGCCACAGCCGACGGTCCCAGTTCCAGCTCGGCGCGGGCCGAGCGGGGGTGGGCCATTTCCGGCAGCTGGCAGATCACCGACGTGCCTGAACCAGGCGCCGACTTGATCTTCACGTCGCCGCCATGGAGTTCGACGAAGGAGCGCACGAGGGCGAGGCCAAGGCCCGCGCCGCGTGTGTCGCCGGTGGTGAAACTGTCGAACACGCTTGACTGGCGCTCGAGCGCGATGCCCTTGCCATTATCCGACACGGCGAGGCGGATGATGCCTTCGCTCGGGACGGGCTTGGACGCTTCGATCTTGATGTGGCCGCCGGCGCCGGTGAAACGCAGGGCGTTGGTGAGTAGGTTGAACAGCACCTGCTTGATGCGGCGCTCGTCGGCATAGACGTTGCCGATGCGATCATCGCAGAGGATTTCCACGCGCACTTTGGTGTTTTCCGCCGTGGTGACGACGAGGTCGACCGCGTCCTCGATAGCGCCGCGCAGGGAGAATTCGGAAAGTTCGAGTTCCATCTTTCCGGCATCGATCATGGCGAGATCCAGAATGTTGGAGATGACTTTCGAAAGGTGGTCGGCGGCGTCGAGAATGTGGTCGACCTGTTCGCGCTGTTTCTCCGTGAGGGCGCCGGGGCGCTCGCTCTCGAGCAGCTCGGCGTAGCCGAGGATTGTCGTGAGCGGCGAGCGGAGCTGGTAGGAGACGTTCTGCACGAACTCGTTCTTGAGTTTGTCGGCGGCCTGCAGCGCCTCGTTCTTGTCCTTGAGCGCGGTTTCCACCTTGCGGGCTGCGGTCACGTCCATGAAGGCGATCAGCGTCGCGCCGTTGGGCAGGGGCTGGGTGATCCAGGTGATCGTGAGATCATTGGACGTGCGCATCACGCCCTGGTCCTGCTGACGGTATTCCGGCGAGGGGTTGGTGACGCGGGACTTGATTGTCTGCCACACGCCACGATCGTGATAGAGGCGGGCGCACTGGCCGACGACCGTGTCAAAGTCCGGGCTGTCGGCGAGGCTGTCTTTCTTGAGGCCCCACAGTTCGGCGAAAGCGTCGTTGTGCAGGCGCAGGCGGCCATCGGCGCTGAACACCACGACGGCTTCGCGCAGGTTGTCGAGTGTGGCTTTCTGGACGTTGATCAGGCGGTTGAATTCCGACTTCAGTGTGAGTTCGTCGGTGATGTTCTTGAACAGCAGCAGCACGCCGCCGAGCGGGTGGCGCTGGCGCGTGACGCGCAGGATGCGGCCGTCGGGCAAGTTCCAGAGATCCTCGACGATGTCGACCTTCTCGCCCTGATAGTATTTCAGCTCCTGCCCTCGCCATTCGGCGAAGTTGGCGCGCGACTGCAGTTTACGACGCTCGCGCAGGCGGTCGAGGATGGAGCCGTGATCCGGCCGGTCGAGCAGGTAGGCGGGATCAAGCTCCCACATTTCCTGGAAGGCGCGGTTGTTGAAGATCAGCTTGCGATCGGCCCCGAAGATGGCGACGCCGTCGGTGATGTGGTTCAGCGTGTCGTCGTGAGCCTTGGAGTTCTTCTCCAGCGTCTCGCGCGCGGTTTCCTGTTCGGTGATGTCGAAGGCCATGCCGCCGAGGCCGCCGGACAGGGGGAACATCTTCACGCGCATGGCGCGGCGCTCGCCCGAGACAACGATGTGCCGCATCTCGTCGGTTTCGCCGTTGGTGTTGATGGTCTTCTGCGCCTGGCCAGTGACGTGCTGGTCGAGCATGATCTGGCGGTCGAGCACATGGTCCATGCTGGGCGCGCCGACGGCCTTCATGTAGGCGCGGTTGACCCATTGCAGCTTGCCGGCGCCGGACATCCGCCAGGCCGGGAAGGGCGCCTTGCCGAGCATTTCGAGGAAGGCCATGGGATCGCGTGCGATGGCGGCGCGGGCTTCCTCGAAGCGGGCGCGGGCGCCGGATTCTTCAAGGCCCTTGATGGTGGTGTCGGTGATCCAGAGCACGGCGCGCGCGCCGGCGGTGCGGCCATCAGCTTCAAGGAAGCGGCCTGACGGTCCGATGATGGTGAGCGAGAAATGCGAGCCGTCCTGGCGCAACTGCTTCAGGCGCTCGCGCAGGGTGGCGTCCTGGCCGGAGCCGTCGCGCGCTTCGAGATCGGCAAGGCCCTCGAGGATGCGCACGCCGGGATCTTCGGACGTGCCGTCGTCGGCAAAGCGCAGCATGGCCATCAGCGCGACGGGCGAGCCGTAGAGATTGGGCAGGCCCCATTCGGAATCCGGATTGCCGTGCGTGGCGGCGGGCTCTGCATCTTCCCACACCATGATGACGCCGGGGTGAGCGCCAAACACGCTTTCGGCGCGCGCCAGTTTCTCGCGCGCCTTCTGTTCGGCCTCTCGATATTTCTTGGCGGCGCCGCGGGCGCCATCTGAAATCCTGAGCGCCCAGAGCAGGGCGGCCAATCCGAACGCCGCAGCGCCTGCAACGAGCAGGACCAGCGGCTGGGTGAGGTTCATGTCCATGGTCGTCCTAGCCCCGGCCCGGGCGAATCACTTGTACTTGGGGCATCCTACAAGCGGACACCCTCAGTTAACCAAATGGCAGGAAAGCCGGTTAATGGCCGGTTAAATGCGCTGCACAGCCCGGCAACAATTGCCGGGTGCGCGCACGGAACGGGCCGTTCCGGCAGCGGAAATCGCCTTATTGTGCGAGCTGCTTCATCTGTTCGGCGGTCCAGGACGCGCTGACGGCGGGGGAGAAGCCCGCGATCAGCGTCCAGTTGGCGACGTAGATGGCGCACTGTTCGTCTGGCGGAAGCGTGGCCATCTGGCCGGAGCGATAGGCCTGCCACTGATGGTCATAGAGGCGGTCCTTGAGCGCGTTCTGGAAGGCCGTCGACTGGATGCGGTTTGGCGCCTCGCGGCGGATGTTGTGTTTGCGGCCCGAGGCGATGGCGCGGACGATCGAGGTGTTGATCGCGGCGGCGAGGCGGCGCGTTTCGGTGTTGGCGGGGTCGAGGCCGCCGCCTGCCGGATCGATCGACGCCTGGCAGTATTCTGGCGCGCGCATGGCGAACAGCATGTTGTCGGCCATCTCGTCGAGCACGCTGTCCTCGGCGCCGGCGATGTCGGAGGCATTGGACTGTCGAAGGACGCCGAGCCGTTCGCCCAGAAGCTTTTCAAAGCGGTACATGTCGCGCGCGGGATCGGGGACCTGGACGAGCAGGTAACCCATCACGGTCTGATAGTCGCCGGGCAGACGGTCGCGGAATTCCTCGAAGAAAAGGCCGTCGATCGGATCGGCTAGGAGCCTGGCTTCCGCGCTGGTCGTTGTTCCGGGTTTCACGACGATGGGCGGAGCAGGTTGTGCGCCTGGTGCGCCGGGAGATTGGCCGGGCGTGGCCGTGCCAATTGTTGTGGCGAGTGTTGGCGGCTGTGCGCCCTGTTGCAGCACGGTGAAGATCATGCCGAGGGCGACAGCGCTGCCGAGCACGCCGGCGATGATGAGGTTCTGTCGCGTGCCGCCGCTTGCTCCGGCGCTGTCGTCGCCTGTGCTTTCGGCCTTGGGCGGACGCGGAGGCCTTGGCGGCTTGGGAGGTTTGGGCGGCTTTGGCGGGCGAGGCTGTGGCGGGGCCTGGTCGTAGATGACGGCGGGCCGGGCGTAGCTTGGCGGACTATCGGAAGGCGGCGCGGCCGGCGGAGGCGCATAGGCGGTGTGCGGTGCGGCGGTTTCTGGCGCGGCCTGTTGTGGTGGGAGAGGCGCGCCGAATGCGATCTTGTCGGCGGTGAGATTGCAGCCCGGGCACCAGCGCGCGCCCTGCATCAACCTGTACTGGCAGCGCGGACAAACGCCCATTAGGCCCGGCGTCTGACTACGGAGCGCGCCACACGCAAAGCAGTCATAAATCGCCTGTGGCATGTTCGAGCCGCAACAGGCGCACGTGTTGGACATCCCCAGCCCCTTCCCCGGTCCCGCGCACTATAGACGGTGCAGCGCGGATTTACAGGGCATGAACGGAAGTGTCCGTCGAACCACGAGGGGCCAGGCTCAGATTTCCTGATTGTAGTGGCCGACCTCGGCGAACTTGCCGAGGCGGGGTTTCACTTCTTCGCGGAAGAGGGCGCGCATGTCGTCTTCGCCCTGCATCGACTCCACGACCACGACGAGTTCGGGCTTGTTGGACGAGGCACGGACGAGGACCCAGGAGCCGTCGTCGAGCGTGACGCGTGCGCCGTTGACGGTGTTCACGTCGATGATCTTGCGGCCGAGGATTTCGCCGCCCAATTTTCCGAGCGCCGTGTAATCGGCGACGACCTGATCGACGATGGCGTACTTCTTCTCGTCGTCGCAGTGCGGCGACATGGTGAGCGAGGTCCACGCATCGCCAAGATCGGACTTGAGATCCGACAGCGAGCGGCCGGGGTTGCGATCCAGCATCTGCAGCACGGCGGCGGCGGCGACAAGCGCGTCGTCATAGCCATAGCCATAGGGCTTGCGGAAGAACATGTGGCCCGACTTCTCGAAGCCGGCGAGGGCGTTGAGTTCGGTCGTGCGGCGCTTGATGTAGGAGTGGCCGGTCTTGAAGTAGTCGACGGTGACGCCGTTCTCCTTCAGCACCGGGTCGGTCTTGTAGAGACCCGTGGATTTCACGTCGACGACGAAGGTCGCGTTCTTGTGCAGCTTCGAGAGGTCGCGCGCGAGCAGGAGGCCGATCTTGTCGGCGAAGATTTCCTCGCCCTTGTCGTCGACGACGCCGCAACGGTCGCCATCGCCGTCGAAGCCCACGCAGAGATCGGCGCCATGTTCGATCACGGCCTTGCCCATCGAGACCAGCATCTCGTGGTCTTCCGGGTTCGGATTGTATTTGGGGAAGTTGTAATCGAGGTTGGTGTCCATCTCGATCACTTCAGCGCCCATCGCGCGCAGCGCGTCGGGAGCAAACGCGCCGGCCGCGCCGTTGCCGCAGGCGCAGACAACTTTCAGCTTGCGCGACAGCTTGATGCCTTTGGTGACGTCGGCGATGTAGCGCTCGCGCATGCCATCGACGCGGATCAGCTTGCCGCCGGGCTGCGGGTTGAACTTGCCGTTGAGGACGATGTCCTTGAGGCGGCCCATCTCTTCAGGGCCGAAGGTGAGCGGCTTGTTCGCGCCCATCTTCACGCCCGTCCAGCCATTCTCGTTATGGCTGGCGGTGACCATCGCGACGCACGGAATGTCGAGGTCGAACTGGGCGAAGTAGGCGATCGGCGACAGGGCGAGACCGATGTCGTGAACTTCAAGGCCGGCTTCGAGCAGGCCGAGGGTGAGGGCCTGCTTGATGGAGAGCGAATACGACCGGTAGTCGTGGCCCGTGACGATACGGGGGGCGACGCCCATCTCCCGGATCAGTGTGCCAAGGCCAAGGCCGAGCGCCTGGACGCCGAGAAAGTTGAGTTCCGGCGCCTTGGGATATTGCGGGCCGCCGAACCACCAGCGCGCGTCGTATTCGCGGAACCCCGTGGCCTTCACCAGAGGGATGTTCTCGAAATCGTACGTGTTGGCCTGAAGGTCGGTGCGGGGCGTTTTCATGGAGCGATACCGATGGGTTCTGTGCCGAATGACGTCATGGAAGGCGCGGGATGGAGCCGGGCCTGCCAGCTATCAATCGCAGAGCAAGGGCAAGGCCAATCCATGTCCGCTCGCCTGATAGGCGAGTTCTGGAATCAAACCAAGCGCAGAAAGGGAACATTGGGCGATCTCGACGCGCCGCGGCGCGCTTGATGCATGGACGCCCGGTTGGGGGCAATCTGCAGGCGGGAGAGGGCGATGATCGCCAACATCCAGGTGCTTCGCGCGGTGGCCGCGCTTGCCGTGGTTCTGCATCACACACAGTTCCAACTCAGCCTGATCTACGGCACGCCTCATTTCGCGCTGGTCGGGCGGGCGGGCGTAGACCTCTTCTTCCTGATCTCCGGCTTCGTGATGGTTTACACGACGCGCGACACGCAGCGGAGCACCACCCAGTTCTGGATGGACCGCGCCGTGCGCATTGTGCCGCTGTACTGGCTGGGCACCACGCTGGTGATTGTGCTGTTCCTTGTCGGCCTGCCAGCGCTCGACGTCCAGCAGCTGAGGTTGGGCGATATCGTCAAGAGCTATCTGTTCATACCCTATCTTGCGTCCTACGGCGAAGGGCGGCCGATCCTCGATGTCGGCTGGACGCTGAACTACGAGATCTATTTCTACGCACTGTTCGGGCTGACCTTTTTTCTGCGCTCGCAGGCCAGGGCGCTGATGATGCTTGCCGCGCTGTTCGTCGCGATCTGGCTGTTCGTGAAGCTGAACCCGCAGCTGCCGTTCGTTATCGCGCACTATGGCAGCGCGCTCGTGTTCGAGTTCCTGCTCGGCGGGGCGATTGCGCTTTGGCATCATCGCTGGATCAGCGGCAAGCCGATGCAACGGCCTGCGCTCGGCGCGGTGCTGGTGATGGTGGGGCTGGTCGCGGTGTTCCTGGCCGGGTGGAAATTCGCGGCCATCGTGAACCAGCATCCCGAACTGCGCGTTGCGGTGTTCGGCGGTCCGGCCATCCTCGTGCTGGTCGGCGCGCTGTTGCTGGAGCAGGCGGGATACACGGTGAAGTCGCGGTTCGTGCTGCTGCTGGGGGCGGCGAGCTATGCGATCTATCTCGCGCATCCGATGGTGCTGCAGATGGCCGTGCCCGCGTTCAATGCGATCCTGCCGGGCACAAGTCTCGCTCACAAGGCCGGCGCCGTGGTGTGCGCCTTCACGCTTGCGGTCGCGGCGGGGCTTGCAGTGCACCTGTGGGTCGAGCGGCCGATGACGGCGGGTCTGCGCGCGATGCTGAAGCGCAAACGGAGCCCGAAGCTGGCGACCTGAGGCGCGGCCGCTAGATCGTCAGCTGGGTTCCGAGTTCGACCACGCGCGAGGTCGGAATGCGGAAGAACTCCGTGGCGTTGGTGGCGTTGCGGTTGAGGAAGATGAAGAGGTGGTCCTGCCACAGCGGCATGCCGTGCTTGCCATCGGCCAGCAGGGTTCGGCGGCTGAGGAAGAAGGACGTCGACATCACTTCGAAGGACAGGCCAGTCTTTTTCTTTGCGAGTGTCAGGCCATAGGTGACGTTCGGCGTTTCCATGAACCCGAATTTCAGCGTCAACCGGTCGAAGTTGGGCGAGATGTCCTCATAGATCACCTTCATGTCCTCGGGCACGTAGGGAACGTTCGCCGTCTTGACCGTCAGCACCACGTTGTTCTCGTGGATGACCTTGTTGTGCTTCAGGTTGTGGAGCAGGGCGGTGGGCGCGGTGTCTGGTTCCGCGGTCAGGAAGACGGCGGTGCCCTTCACGATGTGCGGAGGACTTACCTCGAGGCCCTTGATCACGTCCTCAAGCGAAATGTCGTTTCGTGTGCGGGCCGCAAGCAGGCGCGATCCGTGCACCCACGTCCAGATCACCAGCATCATGGCCGCCGCAATCAGGAGCGGCACGTAGCCGCCTTGCGGAACCTTGAGCAGGTTGGAGGCAAGGAACACTGACTCGACCAGCAGGAACGGCGTGACGATCAGCAGTGCGAAGCCGAGCGATTTTTTCCACACGCGCCGGACGGCGATGAAGCACATGATCGAGGACGTGATCATCGCGCCAATGACGGAGACGCCGTAGGCCGACGCCAGCGCGGAAGACGACTTGAACGCGATCACGAGGAAGAGGACGCCCGCCAGCAGGATGTAGTTGATCTGCGGCATGTAAATCTGGCCGTGTTCCTTGGCGGACGTGTTCACGATCTGCAGGCGCGGCAGCAGGCCGAGCTGGACTGCCTGTTGTGAGAGCGAGAATGCGCCGGTGATCACGGCCTGGCTGGCCACGATGGTCGCCAGGGTGGCGAGGATGACGAGTGGCCCGAGCAGGAAGTCCGGCGCCATCAGGAAGAACGGGTTCGAGATGGTGTCCGGGTGCGCGAGCACCATCGCGCCCTGACCGAGATAGTTGAGTGCAAGGCACGGGAAGACCAGCCACAGCCAGGTGACGGCGATCGGCTTGCGTCCGAAATGTCCCATGTCGGCGTACAGGGCCTCGGCGCCCGTCACGCACAGGAACACTGAGCCTAGCACGATGAAGCCCAGCACTTGGTGTGTCACCAGAAACATGACGGCGTAGTGCGGGCTCAGCGCCGCAAAGATGGCAAGGCCATCAAGCGCGATGTGATAGACGCCAAGCGCGCCCAGCGAGATGAACCAGACAAGGCAGACCGGTCCGAACAGCCGGCCGATGACACTCGTGCCCTTCTTCTGCAGCAGGAACAGGCCGGTCAGCAGGATCAGCGCAATCGGGATGATGAAACCTTCCACCTTGCCGGTCAGCTGCGGGATGACGGCCAGTCCTTCGACGGCTGACAACACCGACATCGCGGGCGTGAGCAGCGCGTCGCCGAAGAACATGCCCGCGCTGCAGATGGCCACGAGGAAGAGCAGCGGCGTGCGACGACCGATGGTCTTCTGCACCATCGCCATGAGCGACAGCGTTCCACCTTCGCCCTTGTTGTCGAGACGGGTCAGCATCACCACGTATTTCAAGGTGACGACGATGATGAGCGACCAGACCATCAACGAGATGACGCCAAGCACGTCGTCGCGCTTCAGCACGCCTTCGCCTGCCGTTGTCAGGTGGTGGATCGATTCCTTGAATGCGTAGAGCGGGCTGGTGCCGATGTCGCCGAACACCACGCCGACGGATGCGAGCGCGAGCGCCCAGAAGCGCCCTTTGCCGGTGGGGTTCGCCGTCGATAGAGCCGGACCGCCCGTTGGGGAAGCTTCGCTCATCAGGTGTTTGGCCTCTGCCGCGAACCGCATGCGGCCCCGAACGGGCGCGGTCCTAGTCCTGCCAGCACCTAGGCGAAAGGGGTAAAATTTCGAGTCCCTGCTATGGACAATCTGAAACAGGGCGAGAACAGCGGGGCGCGTTTGGCTGGTAGTCTCCGACGAAACAAGGATTTTCCCGCGCGGAGGGGAATTGTGACGGGTCCGGGTGCGACGATGGCGCGCCCCGCTTGCCTGCCGATCGGGCGCCTGTTGACAGGCGAGTGATGTCGTCGGCTGCCGGCCGATCAAAGAAAAGCGGGCGACCTCGGAGAGATCGCCCGCTTCCTAAACCGATGTCACAGCCAGATCCCGGGGGGTCGGGGGGGACGGATAAGGGACCCGGCCGTGACAGGGGAAGAACGCAGCGTCTGAAAACCGGTTCCGGACGTGCTTAACATTTTCCATCGCGGCCTCTTCGATGGGGGAGCGTCCTTCATGCGGCGCAAATACCTCGACATCGCCGGGATGAGGCGTGAAATATCCGCGGTGAGAACAGGGACAAGCGTCATGACCGGCCACCGCATTATCGGAACGCTGATCGCCGCCGCTATGGTCAGCGCGTGCTCCTCCCAACCTGCGCCAGTTCCCGCCGGCCTCGTGATCTCAAACGTGACGGTGATTTCGTCCGATCGGGAGACGCCGCTCGCCAACGCGTATGTGCGCATCGTCGATGATCGCATCGTGGAGGTGAGCGCGGCGCCGCTTGCGGGCGAGCGCACCATTGATGGCGAGGACGGCTTTCTCATTCCCGGTCTGATCGACGGGCATGTGCATCTCGATGTGCTTCCGGTGTTGCGGCCGGAAGACGAGGCAAAGCATCCGGGGCTGGCCGAGGCGCTGCGTGAACAGGAGCCGCGCAGCTATCTCTATTTCGGGTTCACCACCGTGGTGGACCTGTCGCGCGATCCTGGCTTCATCGCGGGATGGAATGCGCGCGAGGTTCGGCCGGATGCGTTCTTCTGCGGTTCGGCCACGATGTACAATGGCTATCCGATGGTGCTGCTGCCTCCGCAGCTCGCGGCAGTCGCCTTTCCTTATTTTCTGGTTGATCCCGCACAGGGATCAAGCGCGCCTGCGTCTGTCGATCCCGCGCAGCATCAACCCGCGGCCGTTGTCGATCGCATGGCGAAACACGGCGCCATCTGCGTGAAGACGTACCACGAGCCCGGCTTCGGTGGCGCGCGTAACCTTCCGAACGCTTCGCTCGAGCAGGTGCGGGAGATCATCACCGCGGCGCACGCACGCAATATGCCCGTCTTAATGCACGCCAACTCGATCCGCGCTCAGCAGTTTGCCGTCGAGGCTGGGGTCGATGTGGTCGCGCATGCCGCCTGGAATGACAGCGGCCTCACGGGCGAGGCGAAGACGCAGGCGCTGGATGCAATCACTACGGGGATCAAGGCGAAGGGCATGGCCTACCAGCCGACTTTCCGTGTCATCAACGGCATCGGCGACATGTTTGATCCGGCGCTGCTTGCCGACCCGCGTATGGCGCACGCTACGCCGCCCGCCGCGCTCGCGTGGTTCAAATCGCCCGATGCGGAATGGATGCGCCGGGAGATGGCTGGAAACTGGGACGCAAGCAAAGGCTCGCCGCCCTTCGTCGCGACCTCGGTGGCGCAGGGCGTCACCATTGCAACCAAGATGAACGAGGTCGGCGTGCGCATCGCCTTCGGCAGCGACACGCCCAGCGCCAGCACGTACGGAAATCCTCCGGGCCTCAATGGACGGCTGGAGATGCAGTACTGGATCGACTCCGGTATCAGCCCGGTGGCGCTGTTGCGCGCGATGACGATCGGCAATGCCGAATTGTTTCACCTCGATGATCGCGGGACGATCGAAGCCGGCAAGAAGGCGCATCTGCTGCTGCTGAACCAGAACCCACTGGAGAGTGTCGCGGCCTACGACTCCATCGTGACGGTGTTCAGTAACGGCGTGGCGATCCCGCGTGCGGAGCTATCGGCGAAGGCACGCTGAAACGCAGAAGGGCCCGGCTCATCGCCGGGCCCTCCCATGTTCGTAGCTTGCGCCAGACCTAGTAGCGGTAGTGTTCCGGTTTGTACGGGCCTTCCGGCGCGACGCCGATGTAGGCTGCCTGGTCGGGCGTGAGTTTCGTGAGGTTGGCGCCCAGCTTGTTGAGGTGGAGCATCGCGACTTTCTCGTCGAGCTTCTTGGGCAGGGTGTAGACCTTGTTCTCGTAGGCCTTGCCGTTGGTCCAGAGTTCGATCTGCGCCAGCGTCTGGTTGGTGAACGAGGCCGACATCACGAAGGAGGGGTGGCCCGTCGCGTTGCCGAGGTTAAGCAGGCGGCCTTCGGACAGCAGGATCATGCGCTTCCCGTCCGGGAAGTTGATCATGTCGACCTGCGGCTTGATGTTGTCCCAGGTGTAGTTCTTGAGCTGTGCGACCTGGATCTCGTTGTCGAAGTGGCCGATGTTGCCGACGATGGCCATGTCCTTCATCTCGCGCATGTGCTCGAGACGGATGATGTCCTTGTTGCCGGTCGTGGTGATGAAGATGTCGGCGGTCTTCACGACGTCTTCGAGCGTGACGACTTCAAAGCCGTCCATGCAGGCCTGCAGTGCGCAGATCGGATCGACTTCCGTGACCTTGACGCGGGCGCCGGCGCCCTGCAGCGAGGCCGCCGAACCCTTGCCGACGTCGCCATAGCCGCACACGACAGCGACCTTGCCGGCCATCATTGTGTCGGTGGCGCGACGGATGCCGTCGACCAGCGATTCCTTGCAGCCGTACTTATTGTCGAACTTCGACTTGGTAACCGAGTCGTTCACGTTGATCGCCGGGAAGGGCAGGTGGCCCTTTTCCATGAGGCGGTAAAGTCGGTTGACGCCCGTGGTGGTTTCCTCGGTGACGCCCTTGATGGCGTGGCGCTGCTTGGTGAACCAGCCGGGCGAAGCGGCGAGGCGCTTCTTGATCTGCTTGTAGAAGTAGATCTCTTCTTCCGACTCCGGCTTCTCAATCAGCGAGGTCTCGCCCTCTTCGACGCGCGCGCCGATGAGGATGTACATGGTGGCGTCGCCGCCATCATCGAGGATCATGTTGGTGAGGCCGCCATCGGGCCACTGGAAGATCTTGTCGGTGTAGTCCCAGTATTCTTCCAGGCTCTCGCCCTTCACGGCGAACACCGGGATGCCGGCCTTCGCGATGGCGGCGGCGGCGTGGTCCTGCGTCGAGAAGATGTTGCATGAGGCCCAGCGCACTTCGGCGCCGAGATGCTTCAGCGTCTCGATCAGCACGCCGGTCTGGATCGTCATGTGGAGCGAGCCGGTGATGCGCGCGCCTTTCAGCGGCTGCGCCTTGCCGTATTCCGCCCGGGTGGACATGAGGCCCGGCATTTCGGTTTCGGCGATAACGAGTTCCTTGCGGCCGTAATCAGCGAGCGAAATGTCCGCCACCTTGAAATCATCGAACGCCATCGCCGCACTCCATCGGACAGGGAATTTATGCGGCCTGTCCCGATCCTGGGGGCCGCTCACATGGCGCATCTAGCAGACCCGGCCGGGTCGGGCAAATCATATAAAGATATCTTTATATGATTTCTCAGTGGGCCGCCGGATAGCGGTGCGGGGCGAGGAGCATGGTAGATCGCAGACCCGTCCCGGCCAGCGGCCCCGTCAGGTTCCGCGTTACAAATTGCGATCAACTTTGCGATCCGGCGCCCTGACTTTGCCGCCTTCGCGCACCCATCTGTCTGCAACAGGGAGTTGCGCGTTCTGCCGTGCGGTGGCCAGATCGGGCCGCCGGCGGAGACCGGGCGGGGCAGGGACGCCAGACAGGGTAGAGGCTTACGCTATGCGTGGATCAGTATTTTTCGCCGGGCTTGCGGGCGTTGCACTCCTCTCTGTCGCGGGCGCCGCCCCGGCGATGGCACAGGATGTGGACCGCATCGACCGCATCACGGGCACGACCGGTCCAGGCGGTAGCTTCCGGCCGCCCGAAGGCGTCAAGGTAGTGACGCCCGGCGCGCTGGTGTTCGCCAGCTTTGACGCCAATCTCGATGGTACGATTTCGAAGGAAGAGATCGCAGCCGGCTCTGCCCGCGCGTTCCAGATCGCTGACCGCAATGGTGATGGTGTAATCACCGGCTTCGAGCAGACCGACTGGGCGGGCGTCATGGGCGACCCCACCGGCGTGCTCGCCAACGCCATGACGTTCGACATCGATCTCGATCGCTCGGTGACGCCGTCAGAGTTCACTGCGGGCATGCATCGCATTGCGGGCCAGATCGCCGACGACAATGGCGTCCTGCGCTATACGGATCTCGTGCAGCCGCTGAATCGTCCGCCGGAGCAGGCCCAGGACAATGGTGGTGGTTGGGGCACGATCACCGGCCGCGGTTCACCCCCGCGCGATCGCGGCGGGCGCTAGGCCTCAGTCCTTCTCGTCGAACCCACGCTCGACAAGGTGGGCGACAGCTTCGAGCGCGGCTTTCGCTTCTGGGCCCTCTGCTTCGATCTCGATCACCTGGCCGACGCGGGCGCCGAGCATCAGCAGGTCCATGATCGAGGCGGCGCTCGCGACCATGCCGTCATGCTTCACGGAAACGCGGGCGTTGAACTTGGCTGCCTCGCGCGCGAACGCGGCCGACGCGCGCGCGTGAAGTCCGCGCTGGTTTACGAGCTCTGCGCTGCGCGACCACTTGTCGGACATCGTTCCCCGCGCCCCAGCCGTGTCAGGCGCGCTGCAGAAGCGCGGATGCGACGGAGAT
>Ga0075163_10000828_pt1 | contig 40997 bp, 28 predicted proteins | sample JI1023141ADNA_FD_71478 | JGI IMG/M metagenome (GOLD analysis project Ga0075163, IMG submission 71478) | Wastewater effluent complex algal communities from Wisconsin, to seasonally profile nutrient transformation and Carbon sequestration -... | ecosystem: Engineered > WWTP > Effluent > Algae...
AAGGCGGCTGCCCTGGCAGTCAATGGGGCAAGGGCTGATAGCTCAGCCCAGCGCCGCGTGCGTTCGCCGTTCAGGTGAGGCGGCGTAGACAAATCGTAAATTTGTGTGCGCGAAGGGAACAGTTTATACAAAGTCGATAGGCTACTTACATTCGTGTCTTCTTGCGGAATCCGGCGTGGATGTATTCTGATGAGAGGCAGTTCGCGTCTTCAGTGCCATTGAGGGCCGTGTCCGAATCGGCTAGGCCGGTCACCGAATCCGTCTGGCTCAGCTCTTACCGTCGATCGCGTCCAGCGCGCAAGCGGGTGCCAGCAAGTAGGCATTGGCCTCTTTCCTGCGCTGGGCCACAGCACTGCCAACATGACAGTCGTCATCATCCCCGGGACGATCTGCGATTTGGCGAACAGTGGCAGGTGCAGGGCATGGGTAACCATAACGTAAGCGTTCACGCCGCCACAGCCAAAGGAGCCCCATGCTGCTCAGACACCGGCAAGATGTATGGAGGCGAGATACCGTGCAGAGCGGCCGTGCAAACATCCTTGAGATAGGCATACAGGTCGCGCTTCTGGCTGCGCAGCGTCGCTCGGACGGTGAGAATCCGCTCGACGAACTGACTGCCGCCCACTCTGTCGCTGCCAAAGCTGCCCTTGCGCCACAGGACGGCGAATCGCAGGGCTCGCTCCGCCGCGTTGTGGGCTCGACTCCCTCGTTATCCACAAAGGTAAACAGAGCGTCTTGTAGGCCCAGGATGTGCTTGCACATGCCACGGACCTTCCGACAGGTTATAGCTCGACCCTCTTGCAGCAGAGCCAAGAGCCGGCGCCGCACGGGCCTGCACTCCTGCTGGAACCGAGCCCGACTCCAAGTCCCATCCCGCACCTTCTGCCAGCCCCGAAACATTCGTCGCACTTGACACAGAAGCTGCTCTGCCAGCCTCACTGACTCTTTGCTGGTCGTGGCCACCATCGCCGGGGACACGGGCACATGCATCACCTTTGTCATCACGGCGCTGGTCTGCCGCACGCTCTGTCTGAGCTCGCCGCGCAAAAGCGCTGTCATGGCCTGCACCGAGGGGTCGTACTGCCCCTTGGGCACCCCCGGAGGCAACGGCGCAGGGGTAACCCGGCCGCAGCGCTGGCAGCAAGGTCCAGGCATTGAAACTGGTGATCCAATGGCCGAATCGAGGGCAGCTCATAGACGTAATGGCTGACCGACCCGGTCGGCTCCGCAGTGGCCAACTCTGCTTGGCAGTTATCACAGGGCCAGGTGATGAGTCTCGCGTTGCCCCCGTAGTTGGATGAGCGAGGCGCGGCAACAGCGGGCGGTGGCATTCTGGGCGGTGTGTTGCACGCCAGGGTCCGAACTGTCCTTGCGGGGGAACTCGGCAGCGGAGAGCTCGGTCGACGCAGGTCTGCTCTGCGATGGACCAGCCGGGCTGCGCTCGGTGATCTTTGGCGAACCCCGGGTTCAGAAGTCGAGCCGCCCTACCAATGAGAGGGAGTTCAGTAAAGAACGCAGCGCGGTCCGCGCCGAAATCTCAGAAGCGCGACGGGGCAAGCGCGATGCCCAATGGGGCAGCTGTGCCCCCGGGTGCCAGAGCGACTTGGTCGCTTGGTCCCGATTGCGGCGGAGCGTCCACGAACTGCCTCGCTACCTGGCCGCTGCCATGGCCGCCACGGGCCTGCAGCAGGATCAGCAGCAGCAAAGGCAGCTGCCTTTGCCTCAGGGACTGCAGCCGCGTGCGCAGCAGCATGGGCAGCTGCCTACGTAGCTGCCCATGCTGCTGACCTGGGGTTCATTGGCTCAACAAGGCAGGCAAGTTCGCAGAAGGGTTGGCTGTTCCAGACCAACAAAGAATCGCTGCGCGGACAGCTGGCAAGGCTGCTGCCTACGGCGGTGTCCGCGCCGCTGCACGGACCCGACGCAGGCGACTGGTAAGGCAGCTGCACAGGCAGTTTGGGAGGCTGCTCGACAGGCTGCTGGCATGGCTGCTGTCTACGCTGCTGCCTATGGGGCGGCGACCGCCCCGCAGCGGAGCTTCCAATCCAGGATGGCTGTCCCAGAAGCCATCTACTTGCTTGACGCTACCTACTCACGGTTGTCGCAGAAAATTATTCGCCCGGCCGCGCCCCTGGCCCCCATCAGCGACGAGAGCTATCCCAGCCAAAAGACTCCCATTACAAAGCCCACCGCGCAGAGGATCGACAGCAGCAAAGCCAGCACGCCGACCTGCAGCAGCAGCTCGCCCGATGCGCTGGCACTTGCGAACCCAAGATGCCGTTCCGCGCTCGGCGCTTCATCGACCGCCGCCGGCGTCCCGGGCGCGACCGGACCCTCCAGTCCGGCCCCGCTGACCACGGGGGTTGCAACATACTCTGCGGGCATCGGCTGATTCGGCGAAGCCACCGCGGGCAGGCCGCCGCTGTGCGGGATGGCGACAATCGTAGCGGGCACATTCTCGCTCTGCTGACTCTTGAGCAGCGTCGGCAGCTGGCTCATGCTCAGGTCGAGTACCGGCGGGTTGCGGGGCACCCGGGGCGGGGGCTCTTTCAGGCGCAGCCGCTGCCACTCGCCCTGGGGGGAGACCTCTACTTTGGGCTCCGCGCCTTCCACCCAGAACGACACCAGAACCTTGCCGACTTGCAGCGTCCCGTGCGGACCAAGCAGCACCTTGGCGCCGGGCAGGCGGGCACCATCGCGCAGGACCGGGTTCTTGTCCGACAGGGGCAGGATCCACCACTTTTCGCCATCGAAGGAAAACTCCGCATGGTCGCTCGACACCGAGGAATCCGCGATCCACACCGCCGACCCCTCGGCGCGTCCGAGCTTCCCCCCGGCCTCGCCGAGCACCTGGGTCACCTCGCCGCTACGAAAGTAGAGCTTCATCATCGCCTCCCTACTGGCAGACCAGCTGCTCGGGCAAGGTCAGGGTTAATAAAGGGCTGACCGGCCCCCGCACGGCCCGCCGGGAGACCAGCATCGCGGGATCGAAGAACAGCCGGATCTGGCACGAGCCCGGTCCGCGGAAGCTCTTAAGCACGCGGTCGCCGCGGCGGATGAGCGGCTGGGAGCGGGTCGCCGCTTCCACAAGGGGAATAAACAGATCGGCGCTGGCGATGATCTCGCTGCGCCGCGAGGGGAGATAGGTCACCGTAATGCTCGCCGGTCCGGTCGGCACGCCCGCGGTCTTGCAGGTCCCGGCGGACGCTTCGCAGCGATAGCGCAGGCCGAGCTCTTTGATGTTCAGCCAGACCTCCTGCGGCTGGTTGGGGCACTCTGGAATGTCGAGCGTTGGCTCCAGATAGGCGACCGGGACCGGCGGGGCGGGGCTTGCCGGAGCGGGCAGCACCGTCCGCGCGGCTAGCTCGCGAGCGCGCTCCAGCTGCTGGCAGCTCGTCGCGCACAAGAGCTGGCGATGCGCGTCCGCGAGCGGCGGCTTCAAGCGACAGCTGGCGAGCTCCGGATAATAAAGCGGCGCCACACAGCCGCTGATAAACGGCGCTACTTTCTCGGACAGGAAGGTGCGCAGGCTGGCTGGGAGCTCGGGACTGGCCGCCTCTTCCGCCGTCCTGGGATGCAGTCCCTTCCATTCGCCATACAGCGCATCCCAGCGACCTTGCAGATACTGGCGCAGCTTGACGACGATGACCTCTCGCAGCTCCTCCTCAAAGCCCGCCAGGACCCGATTTAATCCCGCCACATCCGGCGGCTGGCTGCGCGGGCCTCCCGCGACCTCGGCGGTCTGATCCAGCTTGGCCAGCGCGGCGGTCAGCGCGGCCAGGAAACCGGCGCGCCGCTTGCCCAGCTCGACCAGCGCTTGCATCGCGTCGTCCGCCGGCTTAAGGACGTTCTGCCCGGGCTCGGGCCGCCACTCGGCCAGCGCCTTCACCATCCCACCAAGCTTGGTGAGCGACTCCTGGTAGCGGGTATAGGACTGCTGCAGCATCTCGGTGTCCGCATCCGTTTCGACCCCAGAGTCGCCCGCCGCGAAGGGAATCATGGCAAGCGCCCGGCGGGCGAGCAGACAGGTCTCCGGATCTTTGTCTTTGTCCTTGTCTTTGCTATCCGCTTTGCGCACGGGGCCACGGCCGACCAAAAGGAGGGCCTGCTTGAGCTCCATCGCCAGGGACGAAATCGCGTCGCCGGCAGCCACCAGATCATCGGGCTTGAGGTCCGTTTTCTGCTGCAGTCCGTTGAGCCAGCCGACCCAGGCCCGGCGGTGCTCGCCCAGATAGTAGCTCGCCAGGCTGCCGTGAACCGGGCGCCCGGCGGCGCCCAGCTCATCGTCGCGGACGCAGCTCATCCAGCGATCCCACTGACCCTTGGGATTAAAGAAGCTCGCGCAGCCAGCGGCTGTATACAGCTGCTCAATCCGTTGCTCATCTTTAAGTAGCGACCCGCTCAACAGCGGCTGACTGGCGAACAGGCCGAGCTCGGAGGCGCTCAGATAAAAGAGCAGCTCGGCATCCCCATCCCCCGCCGACCCGCCAAATACCCGCACCAGGTTTTCCCGCGCCCGGTCCACCCGCACTTGATCAAACGCCAGGTGGGGCACCAGCCGCGGCGCCGCCTGGCTCTCCTTGAAGTACAGCTTGAGGAACAGGCCTAGGTTGCGCCGCATCGGCTCGCCGTAGGCCCGCTCGTGGCCCCACAGCCCGGCCAGGTACTCGGCCAGCCAGCGGCGGTCCTGTCCGGTCGGGCGGGGACAGCGGGCGAGAACCGCATTGCGCTTCTGCAGCACGGTGGTGGCCTTGAGCGCATTGAACCCCTGCAGGAGGACTCTGCCGTTTTGGCCCTTGCGCCAGGCCGCCAGATCTTTGAGGCGGCTATACAGCTCATTGGGCCGCTGGGCCGAAGAGTCATAGGTCGCAAGCGGCAGCACCAGCTGCGAGCCCATCCGACAGCCCAGATACGCCACCGCCTGCTGGTGCGCCGCGCGGGTCAGCTCCTCGCCGACACAGTCAGGCTGGTCGTCGTCCGGGTCCTGGCTCTTTGGCTGACAGAGCTCTTGGCGCAGCGCCTCCTCCTTATCGAGCTCCGTGCTCACCAGCTGCTCATCACTGTTGCGGGCCAGCGGCGGCAGCGCCTGCAGGGCTTCGACCGCGCCGCGGGTGCGCTCCAGCCAGCTCGTGTGGTACGCGTACCCCCAACCTAAAAACAGGCCGGCGCCGGTGCAGCAGACTCCCGCCGCGAGCAGCGCCGCCACATGCCAGCGCAGCCGCGGACGGTTGGCCAGGGCGGCGCAGCGCTGCAGGCGCAGCAGCGGCTGGCGCAGGAAGAACGCGCCGACGTTGACCGGCGGCGGCGTCGCTCCGGGGGCCAGCCGCAGGAGCTGGCCCTCGACCAGCAGCTGGAGCCGCCCGCCGGGGAGGACCTGCCCTTCCTGCCGGGTGCTGCACAGACAGACCTCGTGCAGCCGCGGTCTCCCTTCGCCGAGTCCGCGCGGGTAGAGCGCATCGACAAACCCGGCCAGCGCCTCCCCCAGCCGCTGCACTTCCTGGGGGAAGGCGAGCACTGCGGCCTGCTCTTCCAGAGTGCGGGCACGCCGGAAGGGGCCGCCGACGCGCGCGACCAGAGCGCCGAGCAGTCCGGCAAAGCCCTGGGTCACAAGCTCCCCGAGCGGCTGGAGGTCGCGCGCCCCCGCCAGGCTGATGCCCCACGGCGCGGCGCGCTCGGCATCGGGCAGGTCGGCGAAGAAACGGACAAAGCCATCCAGTCGATCGCACTGACTGATCATAAGCTGCAGCGGCAAGTCGACGCCCAGCTTCTGCGCCACCGTCCACAGGGTCCGCTGCAGCCCGCCGGCCAGCGTCTCCAGCTCGTCCGTCCGCCGCCCGAGCAGGTCGCCGGCCGCAAGGTGCAGCAGCACGGCGTTGACGCGGCGGCGCTCCGCCAGCCAGCCGAGAAAATCCTTCCACAGCCCTTCATCCGCGCGCAGGCGCGCCCGCGGATGGACGAAGATCACATCTTCCGCCAACCAGAACGTACACAGCGGCGACCGCGCCGCCGGGTCGGTAAACGGTCGGGCGAGCTTGGCGTGACCGAGCGCCGCCGCCTTGCCCGAGCCCGGGCTGCCCAGGACCAGCACCCAGGGCAGCCGCAGCGCGCGCTCGACTTTGTACAGGCTGCTCCGACCGGGACACTCCACGGCCAGCGCCTCCAGGGCGGCGTTGAGCTCCTGCCCGATGGAGACGCGGGCCGCGCGGCGCCGTCGGGCCGCCTCCACCACTTGCGGGATCGCGCTCACGACAATCAGGAGCAGCCCGCCGCCCCCCAGCAGTAGAAGGGGCGCTTTGCGGTGCGCCGCCGGAGCGCCAAACAGCGGCCAGGCCAGGAACACGGCCAGCAAGAGGACCGCCAGCACCAGGAGCAGCAGCACGATCTGGTTACGGAGCAGGGAGAGGATTTTCTTCAGCATCGGAGACTCCGTAGAACGCGGTCGCGCCGCCTAGGGGCAGCCATAGGCCGGCAGCTTCTGCTTGAGCTGCTCGCCAAGCTCGCTGGTGCCCCGATAGATCGACAACCTGACGAAGCCGCCGAGCAGGGCCAGGAGCAAGAGCGCCATGCCCAGGATACCGAGCGGTCCCACCCGCGGACGCCAGCGCGACCCTTGCGGCAGCGCCGGAAACGGCGAAGCCAGTCCCGGGAACGGCCGGTTCAGCGCAGCGGTCAGCTTGCTCCGCAGCTCGGCCATCTGGTTCTGGTCCATGCGCCGGTTGGCGGCGTGTCCGCAGTAGCCGAGCTCCAGACAGCGCGCCTGCACTTCCAGCGCTTCCAGTGGATAGTCGGTCGGCAGCGGCGTCGCATCGAGCGCATCCATCTGGGCAAGCACAAGCTCACCGAGCTTCTCGTTCTGATATAGATCGGTCTGCAGGGGCTCCCACTGCTCGGGCATCTGGCTGCGGCCCGCCCAGTCAATGAAGCCGACCAGCGCGCGCTCGGCGTCCTGGAAGGCCGCCCACTGGTGCCGATTCTGGTGCGGCTGCACGCCGGCCTCCGCCAGGATCGCCTGACAGCGCCGTACCCGCTCCAGCGCGAAGGCGCGCAAGAGGCGAGCCTGGCGCGGCTCAATCTTGCCCTGCATGAGCTGAACCCCCCACAGCAGGAGCTCCAGGTACTGCAGCCGCAGCAGGCGCGTGCTGTCGGGCCGCAGGGTCACCTGGGACCTCCGGCGGCGCCGCTGCTGGCGGGCTCGCCGACGCCCGCATAGATGACCTCCACCGTCGGCAGCTTGTCGCCGCGCAGCAGGCTCGGGATGTAGACCGCGAGCTCACCGGTCTTACAGACCTCGTCCCACAAAGGGTCGCTGGTGTTGATGCGGTAGTAGACTCCGGGCTGCGCCTGCTGGCGGGCGGGCAGATGGGTCTCGTGGTGGAAGGGCACGCCGGTGGCAAAGCCGCCGACAAACTCCATGATGCGGGCGGCGGGGGCGAGCTTTCCCTTGTTTTCGAGCTCGCCGATCAGCCGGGCCGCCGGCAGCTCGCCGCGCAGGGCGACCAGCACCGGGACATCGGCCGCCGGCTTGCCCGGGGGCAGCTTGCCGAGCCACATGCGGTTGTCCGGACTGTCAAGCTTGGGCCGCAGGACCGTGATCAGATCCTCCGGCGGCCGACAGAAGCCAAGCAGGGCATCGAGCTGCCGCCGCAGCTCACTGAAGCAGCGGGTGGGATTTGCGTGATCGTAGCGTGGGAAGACCGGGGGCTCATCGAAGAACGAGGACAGCCCCGCACCGAGCCGCAGCAGGGCCTCAAAAAGGACTGCCGGATGGGTCACGGCCGCGGCTTCCTGAATCAAGTGGCCAAGCGGCGCCAGGTGCTGATTCACCGTATGCAAGAACAGCATGACCTCATCGGAGCGGCGCAGCCGGCGGGCCTCCGGCAGACCGCGGCAAAGCCCCGCCATGCGAGCCAGGAGCTCCCGCACCTGCTGCTGCAGCCCGGGTGCCGCGCTGACCAGCAAACAGGGCGGCACGAAGGCCGCGCGCAGCACCGGCTTCCCGGTCTGCGCATCCCGCTCGATCTCGGCGAGCTTGAGCACCGCGAGGTTCTTCTGCGGCTCACCGCTGACCGCCAGCGCCAGGTTCTTCCGGGTGACCTTGAGCGGACGCACGCTGGTCGCGCTATAGATGTCGGCGACCGCCTGCTCCCCTTCCACGTAGCGGTCGGTCGCGGTGGCGGCGGGCAGGGTCAGAAAGACCTCAACTGAAGGCACGCCATCCGGGATGCTGAACGACCGCTCCGGCGGCCCCTCATCCCCATCTGGAACACTGATCATCGCGCCATCGGGAGGCGGCAGGAAGGCCTGGCAGGCGTCGAGCTTGAGTCGCCCCTGGGTCAGCGCCACCGGGTCGATACGGACGTTCAAGACGCCCCAGCACAGCTGATTGTCAGCGCGCTGCAGCAGGCGCCAGACCCCTTCCAGATAGCGGTCGGTCTGCTGGAAATGCTGGGGCGTGAGGAACGTCCCATTGCACCACATTACCGGGCTTTTTGGCATCTGCATGCTTACTCCCCAGCGCCGGACTCGCCACGGCCGCAGGGCCACGTATGGGAGTCTGTGAAGACATCGTACTTGTAGAAGCACAGACTCGCCTCGCGATCGAGCACGCCCAGCGGAACAAGCTGCAGCGAGGTCTCCCCCGGCCGGCGTCCACGCGCGACCACCAGCAGCGCGCTGGCCCCCTTGACCAGCGGAAAGCTCAGGCGCTTGTGCTGCTTGCGGCGAATGAAAAAATCCTCCCGCGGACGCAGCTGCGGCGGCGTATCCGCGGAGACCGCGAGGAACGGCTTGAGCGCCTCGGGAATCTCGTTCCCGCTGAAAGCATCCCACGGGACGGTCAGGACCTGGGACAGGTTGTCCTGCTTGCGCAGCTGATAGATCCGGATCGACAGCTCGCGCGAATTTTGCGCCGTATCTTCGGACAGCGGGTCTTCCGGGTTGACCAGCGCGCCGCCGCGCAAGTCGAGCGAAAATCCACACCCGCCAGCGCCCAGCAGCGCCATGGGCAGAGCCGCAGTCAAGCAGAAGGAAGCCGCCATGTACCTTCCTGGTAAGCAATTTTTGCGCCAGCGCAAAGCCTCGCCCCGCCCTGCTTGAGTACCTCCCCGCCCGCTAGTACCCACAGCGGCGTCGGGCAGGGCCTGTGGAGGACGAACCATGTCCGCAGGCCGCCCCGCGGCCGCTAGCGGTGCATACTCCTGGGCCCTGAACAAGCCCTGTCCGGCGCCGCAGTGTCCGCTTTCATGCTCCCCTCTCTGCGGGGATCCATGCTCAGGCTGCTACCGAGGCGCGCGTGGTTCGGGCGGCGTCGGCGGATCGGGCCAGCCTTCGACGATCTGTTCGAGCTCCAGCTGGTTGTCCTCCTGGCTCATCCGGTCCTCGTCATCAAGGTAGCCGAGCTCTCCAGAATCGCCGTCGGTGGCCGGCTGCGGCTCGCCCACTACCGCGGCCGCGCGGACCAGGGCCGCCCGGGCCTTTTCCGCCTGCACAAGCCCGCTCATCCAGGCCAAAAAAATCGCGGGGTGGTAGTGCCAGACCACGCCGTCCTCGGGCAAGCCGACGCGCCGCGCGACCTCGGGAGTCCACCACTGGGTCGGGCGAATCTGGTCGCGCAGGATGGCCATCGGGGCAGGCAAGGCCTGAAACTCCGGGCTGCGCAGCAAACGCTCGTCGCGGGCGGCGCTGCGCACCCACTCGGACTGGTAGCGGGCGGCGATGCGCGCCAGGACTTGGCTGTCCGGCGTGCGCTGGAAGAACTCGCGCAGCGCCGAGGCTGCCGGCTGCCCCGGGCGGCTTGGCGGCCGCCGCCGGTTGAGCAGCGGCCCGAGGATCTCGCGCTCCGTGCACAGCGGCCCCGGGTCGCTCGGGCGGAGGGCGCGGAAGAAGCTCTCCCCGAGCGTCGCGCCCAGCTCGGTAAGGGCGATGACCTCGACGTGGACCTGGCCCTCCAGGTCGCCGGGTGGCCCGGCGAGCCCGATGCGACCAAGCAGCTCCCCCGCGCTGACCGCGACCTCGGGAAAGATCACCTCGCCGGCGCGCAGCGAATCGGCCGCTCGCCGCCGGGCCCGCGCCAGCCAGGGCGGCACCGCAGAAAGATCGATGTGAAACAGGAGCAGATAGAACTGCACGCTCTTTTTTTGCACCGTCAGCCGATGCTCGGTCAGGACAAAGTCGCTCGAGCCAGTGGTCGTGGTGTAGCCGTAGCGGGCGGCGGCGATACGCCCGGGAAACGGGCAGTAAAGCGGCGTTCCCTCGGGCTGGCTGACGTGGATCCCGCCGTGCCAGACCTGCGCGTCGCCGCACGGGCCGACCGGAAAGTACCCGCCCATGGCTTCGTTGCGGTTATTGAGCACAATGGACTGCGCCTGAAGCTGGGCCGCGGCCGGCTCCTTGTCGATGAGGGTCGCGCCGCTGCCCGGCATGAGGAACCAGGTGGGCTTGCCAGCGATCGCCTGGATGACCCGGTTGAAGTCAAAGCAGCCGGGGTCCCACTTGTTGCGCGTTACATGGTAGTGGCCCAGATAGCCGGAGAAGTCACGGGGGTCGGAAATTGCAGTGCCCAGGGGCGCGCCGCCGGCCTCTTGCGGGAACACCTGCGGCAGGTTGGGGAACAGTCGCAGCAGGGTCGATCCAAGCGCCGCCATCGCCTGATACTGCGGCTCGGTGAACTGCCACATCAGGTAGTCCGCGCCGTGGATCCTGACCTGCTCGTGGCCGCGCGCGGGGGTGCCTCGGTAGTAGTGCTCCTCGCCCGCCACGACCTTGCCGCGGTTGCACAGCTCGACGCCAATCGAGCAGGCGTTGACCCCGCTGGCGTGGTAGGCGCCAAGGACCGGGTCCAGGGTCTGATAGATCGTCCCATCGTTGTCGATGATAAAGTGCACCGACAGTCCGCGCTCATCGTGCAGCACGTGGAAGCACTGGCGCGCCCCGAACAGCCCATCGTGGTGGACGACAAACTGGCGGATGACCTGCTGCAGACGCCCAAGCTCGTTGCCGCCGAGCATCAAGCTGCGCGGCGCATAGCGGCGGGGCGACCGACCGACCCCTTCAGCCGGACGGAAGGGCAGCGGCTGAGTCGTCGCCCGCTCCTGACTGTCGAGGAAGCAGCGCTCCTGGGTGGCGTCAAAGCTCGGCAGGTCGCGGAAGTTGTAGACCAGGTCCCAGTCGACCGGAATCGGCTGTCCACAGACGATAATCTGGCCGGACGGCCTGGGGCGGAAGGAGCCTGCGAGCATCGGTGCCTATGCACCATAGTATAGGATGGCGTCCTTTGGATTGGCTATGATGGCAGACCATGGAAGGCCTGCAAATCCCTGCCCGATGGCGTCGGCACCGCCCGCGCGTCGTCAGCTTTTGGGCCTGTATGGGCGCCTTGCTGGCGGGGACGGGGGCGCGGGCCGAGCGTCCGCTGTGTCGGCTCGAGCAGGCAGCGCTGGCCGGTGACGGTCTGCACCTCTTGGCGACCCAGGTCGACCTGCAGGGGCAGCTTATGCGCGCGGCCCCCTTTACCCTCGAGCTTGGTCCCGGGCGGACGGTGCAGCCGACGGCGCGGCGGCCGCTGTCGCCGGCGGAGAAGGCGCTGCACTTCGTCCTCCTGGTCCAGGGCTCGGCCGGCTACGCGGCGGCCACCGATGACGTGCGCGCGGCGCTGCGCGGCTTCCTCCTGGCGCTGCCTCAGGACAGCGTCGGGGCGCTCTGGCGCTTTGGCAACCGCGTCGACTCCCCGGCGGGTCTTGTGCCGCTGTCGCACCTGCTACCGCTGGTCGACCGCTATAGCGCGACGGACGAAGGCGAGCTGCAGATGGTCAAGGCGGTGCAGCAAGGGATGCGCGTGCTGGCGGACGCCGGGGAGCCACCAAGCCGGCGGGTGTTGATCCTGCTCTCCGATGGGCTGAACCCGGTCATGGACCGGCGGCTGTTCCGGCAGGTCGGACTGGAGCTGGCGCAAAAGGGCATTCCGCTGTTCCCGGTGGCGTTTTCCCCACGCGACCTCCGCGGACCGCTGCGCAACCTGGGCGAGCTCGCGCGGCACGGCGCCGGCACCCTGCGCTGGGCCAGAAGCGCCGGCGAGCTCGGGCCGCAGCTGCTGACCCTGGCCGAGGAGCTGACCGCGGCCGAGGTGCTGACTTTTGATCGACGGGCGGTAGTGCGCAGCGGCGGCGGTGACCTTCAGCTGCGGCTCCGCTGCGAGCCGGGGTATTCCAACACCTGCCAGCTCCGGCTGCCCCCACGTCGCTACCTTGCCTGGTGGGCGGCGGCGGCGGTGCTGCTCCTGGCCGGGCTCGGCGGCGCCGGGTGGGGCTTTTGCAGACGCCGGAGAGCCGGGTGCGCGGTGACGGGACCGGTCGGCCCCCAAGTGGTCGGTCGCAGCGGCAGCCTGAGCGGCCAGAAAGTCCAGCTGGGCGAGCGCCTGACCGTGGGCATCGGACTCTCGGGGCCGAATACCTGGACGGTGGGCAGCGGCCCGGCCGAGCCGCTATGCACGCTCCGCCACGACGGTCCGGGGCGCTACTCGCTGACCGCGGACGAGCGCGACTCGCGGGTCTTTGTCAACGGGCGGCGACTCCTCGGCTCGGTGGTGCTGCAGGACGGGGATCGCGTCCAGCTGGGCGATCTGGCGGAGTTCATGTTCGTCCATCCGCTGATGCAGGGCTAGCGCGCAAATTTTTCAGCATGTCTCTGATTCAGCGCAGAATTTACCGGCTGCTTCCCAGGTCGGCGGTAAGACATCGCTCGGCTGCCCGCCAAACCCTTCCCATCGTGACCATCCAGACTCTTTTTCTTAGAGGCTCCAGGGGCGCTGCAAGAAAGCAGAGCCGAGCCATGGCACCGGCTTTGCTCATTGATCTCTCTGGTCACCTGGCGCTTCGCAGTCAATCCGATTGGGTGCCGTGAAGAAAGAGCTGAGCCGTGCGCAGTGATGAACTCATAAAAGCTGGCCACCTCGCGGAGGCCGTTACGGCGCTGAACCAGGAGGTGAAGGACAACCCCGAGGATGTCCGCCTCCGGACCATGCTGTTCGAGCTCTTGTGCGTCATCGGGCAGTGGGAGCGGGCCGAGCGCGCGCTTGCCGCCATGGCCGCGCAGAGCGTGGAAATCGCCGAGGGCGTGGTGGTCTATCAGAAGCTGCTGCAGGCCGAAGCGAAGCGCCGCCAGTGCCTGCAGGGGGCGGCCCTGCCCAAGCAGCCGGTGTCCGGCGCGGCGCTCGACCCCTGGCTGGCTGCGCTGAAGCAGCTGGCCGCTGGCGGTCCGCAAGCGGCGGCGGCCCGGTTCGCGGAGGCCGAGACCGGGCGGCGGTGCCCCACCGGCCGCCGGCACGACGCTGACTTTGCCGACCTGCGCGACGCCGATGACCGCTTTGCCGCGGTGCTCGAGGTCCTGCTCGGCGAGGATTATCTGTGGTTGCCGCTGGCGGCGCTGCGTACGCTCCGGGTGTATCCGCCGCGCTTTCTGCGCGATGTAATCTTCGCTCCTGCGATGGTGGACTGGGGGACGGGCGTACAGCCCGTCTTCCTACCGGTTCGCTATCCCGATTCCGAGCACGATACCAGGTCCGAGGTCCAGCTGGCCCGCCGGACGACCACCGTGCAAGGGATCGAAGCGCCCGTGCTCGGCCTGGGTCAGCGGGTCTTCCTGATGGATGACCGGCAGATCCCGCTACTCGAACTCGATCTGGTGCAGTTTACCGGAGAACGCCGCGATGCTCGCTAAGCCAAGCCTGCTGCTGGAGCAGGTGCTGCAACCCCTGACCGACCCGGCCCCGGCGGGACCGGACTTGCGGGAGAGCACTGCGCTCAACTCCTTTTCCACGCTCCAGGTCGTGATCAAGGAAGACCGGCGCTTTCAGGACAAGGCCGGACATGAGGGCACGATCGCCAACTGGATCGACGTGCGGCGACGGGCGACCGAGATCCTGCAGCAAGAGAGCAAGGACCTGGAGGTAGCGACGTGGCTGGTGCGCGCGCTGGTCAAGACCGACGGCTTTGCCGGCCTGCCGGAAGGGCTGGCGCTGCTGTGCGGGCTGCATGCCCGGTTTGCCGCCGAGCTCCACCCGCGCGACGCTGAGCTGCGCCGCAGCCGCCTGGAGTGGCTGGATCAACAGCTCGACAGTGATCTGCGCGCCGCGATTCCGCTGCTCGACCGCTCGCAGTCGGCCCAGGCTGCGACGCTGGCGCAGACCGCAAAGGACCTGCTTGCCGCCCTCGCGCAGACAATCACCGAGCTGGCGGCGTACTACAAAGACGACCCCCCGAGCTTCAGCCGGACGCGGCGTGCCATCGACTTTCTTGCCAGCTGCGTGGCCGAGGCGGGGGGCGAACCGACGGGGGAAGCGGCGGCCACCGGCGAGACGCTGAAGGGCGCCGCGGTGCCGAGCGCGCTGCCCGGCAACGGACCGCGCAGCCGCGAAGAGGCGCTGCGCATGCTGGAGGCGGTGGCGGCCTACTTTGCCGCCGCCGAGCCGCTCAGCCCCGTGCCCCACCTGCTACGGCGGGCGGCGCGGTGGGCGCGCGGCTCGCTGCAGCAGTGGCTGGACGAGATGGTGGTCAAGGATGACCTGCTGGAAGTGATCTACAAGACCTTGGACATGGCCAAGCCCGTGCCCAAGCAGTAGCGCAAACGACTTAAAGGAGTCGCTATGAGCATCCAGGCGAAGACCGGACGCGTTCGTCCCGAGATCATGCACATCGAATACAAGGTGGAAGTGGGCGACGCCATCGTCAAGCGCGAGCTGCCCTTCCTGGTGGGAGTCATGGCGGACTTGTCAGGTCAGCCCAAGGCGCCCCTGCCCGCGCTCGGCAAGCGGGAGTTTCTGGATATCGACCGCGACAACTTCGGCAAGCTCCAGAAGGACATCAATCCGCACCTGGATCTCATGGTCGAAAACAAGCTCAAGTCCGACGGTGGACAGCTCAAGGTCGAGCTGGACTTTCCCACCATGGCGCACTTTTCTCCCGATGGAGTCGCCAAGCAAGTGCCGGCGCTCAAGGAATTACTGGAGCTGCGGCAGCAGCTGGCGGCGCTGGTCGCCCGCGTCGATGGCAAAGACGAAGTAACCAGCCGGCTGGAGAAGCTCTTGCGGGAAGCCGACCAGGCGATTGCGAGCTCGCAAGGGAAGGAGGGCGGCAATGTCTGAACCAGTGCAGACCCCGGCCGGTCAAGCTGCGCCGGCAGCCCCCGCCGCCAAGACCACGATAACCTACAGCGAAGCGCAGAAGAGTCTCCTCGATGAGGTGCTGCAGCAGTACGACGACTCGGTACAGCAGCAGCTCAAGGGACAGATCGACACGCTGGTCAGCCAGGTCCTCGGCAAGCAGGTCTCGGTCTCCAAGGACGTAGTGGCGGCGCTCAAGGATCGCATCGCCTATCTCGACGGGCTGCTCAGCGTGCAGGTAAACGCCATCCTCCACCACCCGGACTACCAGAAGCTGGAGGCGTCCTGGCGCGGGCTGCACTACCTGGTCTATGAGACCGAGACCGGCGAGATGCTCAAGCTGCGGGTGCTCAACGTCACCAAGCAGGAGCTGTACAAGGACCTGATCACGGCTATCGAGTTCGACCAGAGCCAGACCTTCAAGAAGATCTATAGTCCCTACGATACCTACAACGCGGCTCCCTATGGCGCCCTGGTCGGCGACTATGAGTTTGACTGGCGCCCCCAGGACGTCCAGCTCCTGGAGAAGATGTCCGAGGTGGCGGCCGCGGCGCACGCGCCGTTCATCTCGGCGGCCAGTCCCAAGATGTTTGGCTGGAAGAGCTTCTCGGCGATGCCGGAAGAGCGCGACCTGGCCAAGATCTTCGACATCAACCTCAACCCCGACTACATCAAGTGGGCCGAGTTCCGCAAGTCCGATGACGCGCGCTACGTCAGCTTGGCGCTGCCGCACGTGCTGATGCGGCTGCCCTACGATCCCGAAAAAAATCCTATCGAGGCGTTCCGCTTCCAGGAAGACGTCGACGGCCGCGACCACAGCAAGTACCTGTGGGGAAGCGCCGCCTACGCGCTCGCCGCGCGCATCACCGCGGCGTTTGCCGAGTACGGCTGGCACATGGCGATCTGCGGACTGGAGGGCGGCGGCCAGGTCAAGGGCCTGCCGCTGCACACCTTCGAGACCGAAGCCGGCACCAAGAAGGTCAAGTGCCCGACCGAGGTCATCGTTCAGGAGCGCCGCGCCGGGGAGCTGATCAAGCTGGGCATGGTGCCGCTGGTGATGTACGAGAACACCGACTTTGCGGTGTTCGTCGATGCTCCGAGCTGCAAAAAGCCCAAGGAGTATCTCGACGAGCAAGCAAGCGCCAACGAAGCAATCTCGGCCGACCTTCGCTGCATGCTGGCGGCGTCGCGCTTTACCCACTACCTGAAGGCGATCTGCCGCGACAAGCAGGGCTCCTTCGTGTCCGCCAAGCAGCTGGAGGACTATCTGCACCAGTGGATCGTCGGCAGCTACGCGGTCGCCAACGCCGACGCCAAGCAGGCGATCAAGGCATCACGGCCGCTGCGCGATGCATCGGTGGAAGTGCGCGAGATCAAGGGCAAGCCAGGGTATTACGCGGCCAAGGTGTTCCTCGCTCCGCACATTCCGTTCCGCGGCTTGACCGCGGGGGTCTCAATGGTCGCCGAGCTGCCCAAGGCAAAGGGCTGACCCGGGTTCGAAGTGGTGACCGGCAGGCGCTTCCGGTCTGCTCTAGCAGGTAGTACGGAGTCTGTTTACCAAGGAGAATGACCGTGTCTGATGCATATATCCTGATCGATGGAGTCAAGGGTCAGAGCCAGGACAAGGACCACAAGGACTGGATCGAGCTTATCTCGTACAGCCAGAACCTGGAGCAGCCAATCAACAATCCCACCGCGGGCACGACCGGCCGCCGGCCGCAGGGCCGCGCCCAGTGGGAGGACCTGAAGATCGTCAAGCAGGAGGACAAGGCGACGCCATTTCTGGCCCACCTGTGCGCTTCCGGCAACTACATCAAGAAGGCGGAGCTGCACCTGATGGCCGCCGGGGCCGCCGGCGCCAACACCCGCAACAAGTTCATGAAGATCCTGATCGAGGACGTGTACGTGTCCAAGTACATCTCGCGCCTTGACGCCGGCACCAACCGCCCGGTCGAAGAGGTCTACCTCAACTTCGGCAAGATCAAGTGGGAGTACACCCCGGATCTGGTCGGCAAGACCGAAGCCGCCATCATCAAGGGCTGGGACCGCGACACCAACCAGGACTACACCTAACCGCGCGCCCGTCGAACACGCCAAGCGAGGGGAAAATGCCGGGTCTCAATCGTCCATCTCTGCTCGATCGGTTGACCGACGATCACTATGAGAGCGCGCCGGGACCCGAGGACTGGGGAATATCGGTAGCGCAGCTTGAGCGCAGCGTGGTAGCCGACCTGAACGACCTGGTCAACACCGCGCGCCCCGACGAGCTGACTCTGCCCGAGTCGCTGCCCGAGGTGCGCGACTCCATTGCCTTTTATGGCCTGACCCGGCCGGGACTGCTTGGCAAGTCGGCCGAGGATCGGCTGCAGGTTCGGCGCGAGCTGGAGGCGGCGATCCGCCGGTTCGAGCCGCGCCTGCGCCGCGTGCGAGTCGAGGATGTGGCGTCCGCGGCCGCGACCGACCCGGACGCCAACATCCTGCCCTATGCGTTTCAGATCCATGCCGAGCTGCGCCTGGATCCGCTGCCACAGAGCGTGCTGCTCGACGCCACGTTGAGCCGCTACCCGCAGAGCATCCGCATCGCCCCCGGACAGCCTGCGCCGTCACCGCCGCTTCCATCGCGGTCTGGGGAGCCGAGCGATGAGTGAGGACCTGTACCGCTACTACGAAGACGAGCTGCGCTACGTGCGCCAGCTTGGGGCCGACTTCGCCCGCAAGCACCCGCGCGCCGCCCGCCGGCTGATGCTGAACACCGAGCCCAGCGCAGATGAGTGTCCCGACCCCCATGTCGAGCGGCTGATCCAGTCCTTCGCCTTCATCGCCGCCGGCGTCCACCGCCGCCTGGACGACGACTTTCCCGAGCTGACCAGCGCCCTTCTGGGGGTCGTCGCGCCCCACCTGATCGCGCCGATACCGTCGATGACGGTGGTGCAGTTTGAGCCGGACGCCAAGCTCGACCGAATCGTCTGCATCCCGCGCGGCAGCTTCCTGGAGACCCGCCCCATCGATGGCTCTGTATGCCGCTTCCGCACGGGCTACCCGGTCACCTTGTGGCCGCTTACGGTCGGTGAGCCGCGTCTCGAACAGCCCGGCCGACTGGGGCTTGGACAGGAGGCCGCGGCGGTCTTGCGGCTGGAGCTGCGCTGCCGCAGCGGAACCTTCTCATCGCTGCTCGCCTCGCTTGCCGACCGTCCGGAGCTGGCCGGCCAGGCGGCGCTGCGCTTCTACCTGCACGGCGGCGACCAGTTCGAACTCTACGACCTGCTGATGGGTCAGACCCGCGAGGTCCTGGTCCGCGACAAAGACCAAGCTCCGGGCGGCGGCCAGCCGGTCTCCCGGTTGACCCTGCGCCAGGCGGGCTTCGAGCGCGAGGAAGCGCTGCTGCCCGGCGGACCGCGCTCGCTTGACAGCTACCGCTTGCTAAGTGAGTACTTCGCCTGTCCCAAGCGCTTCCTGTTCTTCGATCTGGACCTGGGCGAGCTTGCCCGCGCCCGGCTCGGTCGGACAATCGAAGTCCTGTTTCTCCTGCAGCGTCACCCCGGCCCCAACCGCCGCTACGCCGCGGACAGCTTTCGCCTGGGATGCACGCCGGCGGTCAACCTGTTTCCGCGCACCGCGGAAGAGATCATTGTCGACCAGACGCGCACCGAGTACTTGATCGAGCCGAGCGTCAACGATCCCGACGCCTATGAGGTCCACAGCGTCCGGCACGTCGCCAGCAGCGACGGCACCCTGGAGTTCTCCCCGCTGTACTCACTCCGCCACGCCAGCCCCCCGGCCGGCGGCGCCCGGGCCAGCGGCTATTACGTTACCGCGCGCCGCCCGTCCAGCGTCGCCGACCGCCCGCGCAGCGAGGTCCATCTGTCCTTTGTCGACCTCACCCTCCGCCCGAGCGAGCCGGCGGCGACTCGGGTGCTCGTCTCGACTCTGTGCACCAACGGCGACCTGCCGCGCAAGACCGAGGCCCACCCCGACTTCGCGCTGGATAGCAGCGAGGTGTCGGCGGTCGCCATGGTGCACGCGCTTGCGCCCCCCGGTCCGACGCGGCGCCCCGGGCTCGGACCAGAGACCGCCTGGCGGCTGGTCTCGCAGCTGTCGCTGAACTACTTGTCGCTGGGCGACGCCGGCAGCGATGGAAATTGCGACGATGCGGTGGCGGCGCTGCGCGAGATCCTGCTGCTGCACGCCGCGCATGCGGCTCCCGATTCAGGCGACGGTCTGCTCCAGCAGATCCAGGGCATCACCGAGGTGCGCACCGAGCGCATCGCCGCCTGTCCCCGCGGCCACTTTGGTCCCTGCCGCGGTCTGCAGGTGCGGCTCACCTTCAATCCGGAGTCGTATCGCGGGGCCAGCGTCCTGCTCATGGCGACAGTGCTGGAGCGATTCCTGGCGCGCTACGCCTCCATCAACTCATTCACCCAGCTGGTTGCGCTAAACCCCCAGGGCGAGGAGCTTAAGCGATGGCCACCGAGATCGGGCGATCAGCTCCTTTTGTAGGCGCAGCGTTGGACCCGCCGCACGGCGCCGCCGGGCCTGGGGTGGATGCCTGGCCGGGTCTCTCTGCGCTCCCGCTTCCCGAGCTCCTGTATCGGGAAGGGTATCGCTTCAGCTTCTTCCAGGCCGTGCGCCTCTTGCAGCGCCTCCTTCCCGAGCGCCGCCGGGTCGGCCACTTCGAGCCCCCGGGCGACGAAGCCGTCCACTTCCGCGCCCACGTCTCGCTGGCGTTCCCGCAGAGCGAGATCGTTCCCCCGACCTATGATCCCGCAGCCGGCGGCTATGTCATCGTCCCCGCCAAGGAGAGCCTGGAGGCGGCCCTCCGACATCCCGCGCAGATGACCGTGGCCTTCACCGGACTCACCGGCCCCGCCGGCGTACTCCCCCGCCACTACACAGAGCGGCTCATCGAGCGGGTGCGCAGCCATGGGGAGCGCCGGCCGGACCCGACCCTGCGTGACTTCCTCGATCTGTTCAACCACCGCTTGATCAGCCTCCTATATCGGGCCTGGGTCAAGCCGCGCGTGGTCGTGCAGGTCGAGCAGCGCTTGCTGCAAGAGGAGAAGGCGCAGGTGCCCTGCCCTCCGGATCCGTTCACACGCTACCTGTATAGCCTGGTCGGACTCGGGACTCCTTGGTTGCGGGGCCGTCAGGAGTATCCCGACGAAGCTCTGCTCTTCTATGCGGGCGCGCTGGGCCACCTGCCGCGCTCCGCGGCGATGCTGACCGAGGTGCTGGTGGACTGGCTCGGGCTGCCGGTCAAGGTCCAGCAGTTTGTCGGCGCGTTTTATCCGCTGCCGCAAGAAGGTCGCAGCTGTCTGGGCGAGGTGGCGTGCGAGCTCGGCCAGGACGCCTTCCTGGGCGATCAGGCCTATGTGCAGGATGCCAAGTTCCGGGTGTGTATCGGACCCCTGCCGCTTGCCCGCTATGTCGAGCTGTTGCCCGCGGGCCAGGGCGGGAGCCAGGGGCACAAGTTCCGCCAGCTGGTGCAGTTGGTGCGGCTCATCGCCGGGCCGGAGCTTGATTTTGACATCCAGCTGCTGCTCGCCCCGGGCGATCTTGCCGGCTGCGTGCTCGGTGCCGAAGCGTCCTTTGCACCGCGCCTGGGCCAGTCGGCCTGGCTCTTGGCGGAGGAACAGGTGCCCGGTCTTGCCGACACCATTTTTGCCGGCACTCTGTCCGGCCTTGTCAACCTGAAGGAAGTGTCCGCGTGAGCAACCAGAACCTACGCGCGTTAACCGACAAGCTCAATGATCTGTGCCGCAATGCGCTGGAGGGAGCACTGGGCTTGTGCGTCGCCCGGACCCACCACGCCGTCGATGTCGAGCACTTCCTGCTCAAGCTGTGCGAGCCTCAGGACAGCGATGTCTTGCGCATCCTGCGCCAGTACAGCATCGACGTTGGCCGGGTGGTCCGCGACCTGGAGCGCGCGCTGTCCCGCCACCAGAGCGGCAACAACCGCTCGCCCACTTTATCGCGGCGGATTCCGTTGCTGCTCCGCGAGTCGTGGCTTTTGGCGAGCGTGGAGTATGGCGCCCCGCGGGTGCGCTCCGGCCACATGCTGCTGGCCCTCTTGCGCGATGATGAGCTCGGGCAGATTACCCGCGAGGGCGCCCCAGAGCTCGGCCGGATTCCGGTGGACGAGCTTATCGCCAAGCTGCCCGCGCTCACCAAGGGCGACCCGGAAGAGGAGCCCTTCCCGGTCGGCGCGGCGGCCGGTCCGGGCGGCGCGGCGGCGGGGCCCGCCGGCACGCGCAAGCTCGACCAGTTCACCATCGATCTGACTGAGCGCGCGCGCCGGGGCGACATCGATCCCGTGCTGGAGCGCTTTAGCGAAGTCCAGCAGGTCATCGACATCCTGACCCGGCGCCGCCAGAACAATCCCATGGTCGTCGGGGAAGCCGGCGTCGGCAAGACCGCCATCGTCGAAGGGCTCGCCCTGCGCATCGTTGCCGGCGACGTTCCGCCGCCGCTGCGCGGGGTGTCGCTGCGCATCCTCGACCTGGGGCTTCTGCAGGCCGGCGCCGGTGTGCGCGGCGAGTTCGAGGCGCGCCTGAAAGCCGTCATCGATGAAGTCAAGGCGTCGGTGCAGCCGATCATTGTCTTCATCGATGAAGCGCACACCCTCATCGGGGCCGGCGGCGCCGCCGGCCAGGGCGATGCGGCCAACCTGCTCAAGCCCGCCCTGGCCCGCGGCGAGCTGCGCACCATCGCCGCGACCACCTGGAACGAGTATAAGAAATACTTTGAGAAAGACGCCGCGCTGGCCCGCCGCTTCCAGCTGGTCAAGGTCGGCGAGCCGGCGGTCGAGCAGGCCATCATCATGCTGCGCGGCCTGGTGCGCGCCTTCCAGGACCACCACAAGGTGCGCGTCCTGGACGAGGCGGTAGAGTCCGCGGTGCGCCTGTCGCATCGCTACGTCTCCGACCGCCACCTGCCGGACAAGGCGGTGTCGGTGCTCGCCACCGCCTGCGCGCGCGTCGCCCTGAGCCAGGGCGCCACCCCGCCGCCCATCGATTTCAGCCGCAGCCGGATCGCCGCGCTCGACGCCGAGACCGCGGCGCTCACGCGTGAGGCGATGGTCGGCAGTGACTTCAGCGAGCGGCTGGCGCGGCTTGCCAAGCTGCGCGCGACCGAAGCGGAGATCCTCGCCAAGCTCGAGGAGCGCTGGGCCAAAGAGCGCGCCCTGGTCGCGGAGCTCGGCGGCCTCCTCGCCCGCCTGTCCAGCGAGCTCCCCGCCGACCAGCGCGCCCCCGCGCAGGAGCGGGTCAGCGCCTGCCGCCGCGAGCTGGGCGAGCTGCAGGGCAAGGAGCCCCTGGTCAGCGCCTTTGTCGATGCGCAGACCATCGCCTCCGTTGTCTCCGGGTGGACCGGGATACCGCTCGGCCGGATGGTCAAGGACGACATCGAAGCGGTCCTCCGCCTGCCCGACATGCTCCGCCAGCGGGTCGTCGGACAGGATCACGCGCTGGAGGCCATCTGCAAGCGCATCCGGACCAGCCGCGCCGGCCTTGAAGATCGCCGGCGGCCGATCGGGGTATTCATGCTCATCGGTCCCAGCGGCGTCGGCAAGACCGAGACCGCGCTGGCCATGGCCGAGGCCCTGTACGGCGGTGAGCGCAACATCGTCACCTTGAACATGTCCGAATACCAGGAACAGTACCGCGTGTCGGGCCTGACCGGTTCGCCGCACGGCTATGTCGGCTCGGACGAAGGCGGCATCCTGACCGAGGCGGTGCGCCGCAAACCATACACCGTGATCCTGCTCGACGAAGTCGAAAAGGCCCATCAGGACGTGATGGAGATCTTCTACCAGGTCTTCGATCGCGGCATGCTCAGCGACGCCACGGGTATCGAGGTCGACTTCCGCAACACCCTCATCCTCATGACCTCCAACGTCGGCAGCGACACCATCCACCGGCTGACCGCGGACCCCGAGACCAGCCCCGATCCGGAAAAGCTGGCCGCCGCGCTGCGCCCCGAGCTGCGCAAGATCTTCCCGGACGCGTTCCTCGGCCGCAGCGTGGTCGTTCCGTACTATCCGATCCGCGATGAGGTGATGCGCTCGATCATCCGCATGCAGCTTAGCCGCATCCGCGACCGCCTGAAAGAGAACCACCGCGCGGCGCTGACCTACGACGACGCCCTGGTCGACGCAATCGCCAGCCGCTGCACCGAGGTCCAGACCGGCGCGCGCAATGTCGATCACATCCTGACCCGCACCGTGCTGCCCGAGCTATCGCGCGAGCTGCTGGCGCGGATGGCCAGCGGCCAGAAGGTCGGTGCCGTGCACATCCGGGTCGGCAACCAGGGGAACTTCGAATACGGCATCGAATAGCCATGACCAAAATCCAGGAAAACACGTTCGTCTCTCTCAGCACGCCCCTTGGGCCCGACGTCCTGCTGCTGGAGAGCCTGCGCGGCATCGAGGGGCTGTCGCGGCTGTTCCACTTCGAGCTGGACCTTCTGTCCGAGGACTTCGAGGTCCCCTTCAACAAGATTGTCGGGCAGCCGGTCACGGTGGCGCTGGCGCTGCACGGCGTGCAGGAGCCGCGCTATCTGCACGGGCACTTTAGCAGCTTCCAGCAGCTGCGCGGTAAGCAGGGACTGGCTCACTATCGGGCTGAGCTTGTGCCGTGGCTGTGGTTTCTCACCCAGACCGCCAACTGCCGGATCTTCCAGAACCAGAGCCTGCCCGATATCATCACCAAGGTCTGCGCGGACTGCGGGCACCGCGACATCAAAAATTCACTCGAAGGGACCTACCCCAAGCTTGAGTACTGCGTCCAGTACCAGGAGAGCGACTTCGCCTTCCTGTCGCGGCTCATGGAGCACTTTGGCGTCTCGTATTACTTCGAGCACAAAAAGGACAAGCACCAGCTCGTGCTGATCGACTCGCTGGCCGGTTATCCGGACTGCCCCGGGCAGGCGCGCGCCCGCTACAAAGAGGACGACCGGGTCGTCGACCTCATGGCCGACCCCGGAGTGGTGACCGACCTGCAGCTGCGGCAGGATGTCCGGCCGGGCAAGTTCGTCCACCGCGACTACAACTTCGAGCGCCCGCAGCAGAACCTGGAGACCGTCGCCAAAGGGACGATCAAGGCCGGCTACGGCGCCTACGAAGTCTACGACTATCCCGGCAAGTACCTGGTGCGCGACGACGGCGAGGCGCTGGCCCGCCTGCGCATGCAGGCGCTGGAGTCGCGGCATACGGTGGTCCGCGGTCTTAGCACCTGCAGGCCGTTCATGCCCGGGTACACCTTTGAGCTGGTCGGCCATCCGCGCCAAGATCTGAAGAACAAGTACCTGCTCCTGGAAGTGACCCATGACCTGTGCGCAGGTGGCTACACCGACGAGCCGCCGCGGTACCAGAACCAGTTTGCCGGCGTACCGACCAAAGACCCCGGCATGGTCCAGCTGCGGCCACCGCGGGTGACGCCGTGCCCGCGGGTCGCCGGTCCCCAGACCGCGGTCGTGGTCGGCGAGTCCGGGGAAGAGATCTACACCGACAAGCACGGCCGCATCAAGGTCCAGTTCCACTGGGACCGCGACGGCAAGCGCAACCAGGAGAGCTCGTGCTGGGTGCGCGTCTCGCAAGGCTGGGCGGGCAGGTCCTATGGCGCGATCTTTCTGCCGCGCATCGGCCAGGAGGTGATCGTCGATTTCCTCGAAGGCGACCCCGATCAGCCGATCGTCACCGGCGCGGTCTACAACGGCCAGCAAGCCCCGCCCTACGCGCTGCCGGCCGAGCGCAGCAAGAGCACGGTCAAGACCAACACCTACAAAGGCGAAGGCAATAACGAGCTCCGGTTCGAAGACAAGGCGGGCAGCGAAGAGCTCTTCTTGCACGCGCAGAAGGACCTGAATGAGGTCGTGGGCCACGATCACACGACCACGGTGAAGAACAACCAGGTCATCACCGTGACCGGGCATCAGACCATCAGCGTCAAAGGCGAGGGCCAGAGCGGCACGCAGGTCGCAAGCCAGGAGGTCAAGGGCAGCGCGCTCGATGTGACCGGAAACGCAGTTGTCAACGCCTCGGACAATGCGTCGATTACCGCCCCGACCTCGATCACGCTGACCTGCCAGGGGAGCTCGGTCACCCTGGAGCCGGGCAAGATCACCCTGACCGCGGGCGGCAAGGCGACGATTGTCCTGGACGCCAACGCGCTGATGAAAGCCAGCGGCGGCGGCACCGTGTTCCTCGACGCCAACGCCAAGATGAACGGCAACGGCGGCGGCACCGTGCTCCTGGACGCCAACGCCAAGATGAATGGCAACGGCGGCGGCACCGTGCTCCTGGACGCCAACGCCAAGATGAACGGCAGCGGTGGCGGGACTGTTCTCCTGGACGCCAACGCCAAGATGAACGGCAGCGGTGGCGGGACTGTGCTACTCGACGCCGACGCCGCAGTCACTGGCGGCGAGGTCACCGCCCAGGCGAGCGGCACAGCGAGTGTCGGGGGAGCGAAGGTTTCTGTCACTGGCAGCGGCACGGTCGACATCAAGGGTGGCATGGTCCAGATCAATTAATGCGTGGGTAGCGACCACACCGAGCAAAGGCGTCCCAAACTAAGAGAGGGGAAGTATGGATCCCATCACGCGCGCCGCGGCGCAGTTCAGCCGGGAAGCAGAGGATTTCTGGAACTTCGGTCGCGGTCAAGTGCTGCGCATGGTGGTCCGCCCCGCCGAGCGCACGGACCTCGCCAAGCATCTGCGGGCGCGGGAATGGGCGCCTGGGAACCGCAGGCCCCTGTTCCTCTGCGAGCAGCCCTTCGAATCAGCCGAGGCGTACATCACCGGCGTCTGCGCGCAGATCGCGAAGGACTATGAAGCGGTTCGCCTGGGACTTTCGGCTGATGGGGTCAAGTTGCCGGCCTTATTGTCCGGCGAACCCGGTCGAAAAATCCCCAATTCAGCCCCCGCTCTCCATGAAGTTGCGACGCGGGCAGCGACCTTGCTTTCGTCCTATCTCGATGGGGCCGTGGTGGCCTTGATTCCTCGCCAGGTCGCCCAGCCGCAGCGCTGGCGCGAGTTCGTGGCGTCACTGCTCGATCCGACCTGGGCACGGTGCGTGCGCCTCTGTGTCTATGATCCGCCGGACGGACCGCTGACGTCCCTGTTTGATCGTCAGCGGTACCCCGAGCGCGGGCAAGCGCATCTGCTCGTCGATCCGAACCAGATGCTGGACTACTTCCGGCAGGCCACTGGCGGCCCCAGCGCCGGTCCGCCGATCCCTCCGTCACCCCAGCCCAGTGAGGCCCAGCGGCGGGAATTTGAACAGACCACAGGAATCAAAGTGGTCGACCCGGCGATCAGCGCTCGCCTGCGGGGCCAGCTCCTTGAGGCAGCCGAGCATAGCGCCCAAGGGCGCCCAGACCTGGCGCTCGGCAGTTACCAGGCGGCCCTCGATCTATGCCGAGATCATGGGCTCGTTCGCGAAGAATCCATGATGCTCCTGGCGTTGGGAGGCGGCCTGGTAGCCGCGGGCGCGGTCGAACGTAGCGTGGATGCATATAGGCAGGCCGCCGCCGTGGCGCAAGACAGCGGACTCTGGGCAGTAGCCAGCCAGGCCTGGCTGGGGGCGGGCGGCGGTTTGCTCCGGGATAAGCAGTATCTGGAGGCAGCGACCGCGTATGAAGACGCCGCAGCGGCTGCCGGGCCGGAGAAAGGGCAAGTTCCGCAGCTGCGGATAGAAGCGCTGCGGATGGCGGGAACCTCGTATCTAATCGGGCACCGCAGAGACGAAGCGCAGCGCTGCTGGCAGGCTGCAGTGGCGGATGGCCTGGAGCTCGCACCGGCGGAGCGCGGCACCTTTGCCCAGGTGACAACCGCCCTCATCGACCTGCTCGATCGGCAAGGCCTGCGCGCCCAGGCCGAGCACATTCGCGAGCTGACAAGATCAGTCGAGGGATAGCGATGTTTCCAGCGGCAAAGTGGTTGGATCCGGTTGTCGGGGTCGATATTCATCTGGTGCTGGTGCCCGCACCTCCGGCGCCTCCCATTCCTACACCACTGCCCCATCCCTTTGTCGGCCTGGTCTTCGATCCCATGGGTGCCGCCGTGGGCGCCGCCATCGGCAGGGTGTTCGGAGGCGGCGGGCCCGTGCTGGTCAATGGGCTTCCCGTAGGAAACACGGGAACGCACGTGAAGGTGCTGAGCCCGCACCTCCCGACCCCGCCGGGGATCTCGTTCGCTCCTGCCGACGTGCCGGGAAATGAGGGAGTCATTGTCACCGGGAGCAAGACTGTACACATGGTCGGCGCCAGCGAAGGCAGGCTGACTTCGCTGGTGATGAGCTGTAACTTTCCGATCAATCTGCCGACCTCCGTGTGCCTGGCCGTGCCGATGGGCCCACCCGTACTCATCGGCGGGCCGACCGCAATGGACTGGTTGGCGGCGGCGATGCAGGCGATTCGCACCAAGTGGGTGTCAGACAAGCTCCATCAGATCTTCAAGCTCAAGCCTGGTAGCTGGGCCAGCAAGATCGTCTGTTTCCTGACCGGCCACCCTGTGGACGTCATCAGCGGGCAGGTGATTACGGACGGGACGGACTTCGAGCTGCCGGGGCCGATCCCACTCAAGTTCGAGCGCAACTACTATAGCCGTAGCCGCCATACGGGGCCGCTCGGGCCCGGCTGGCACCACCCGCTGGACGCCGGATTAGACGAGGACGAGTGGGGTCTAAGCGTGCGGCTGCCGGACGGCCGGCCGGAGCGGCACCTGCCCCTGGCCCCGGGTGAATCGCGCTGGGATGAGGTCGAGCGCTACACCTTGGAGCACGCGCCGGATGGCAGCTACCGCCTGACCTACTGGGACGGGCGCTGCCTGCACTTCGGCAGAGTGCAGGGCGCACGGGACAGCCATCCCCTGCAGCGCATCAGCGACCGATGCGGCAACCAGATAAGGCTTTCGTATGAAGGCGGCAGGCTGACGCAGGCCGTGGACAGCGCCGGGCGGCTGCTGATCTTCGAGAGCGACTGGCAGGGACGGCTATGCAGGATACGGCTGCGCGGCAGGCAGACCGACTCCTTGTATGAACTGGTACAATATGAATACGATCAAGAGGGGCGACTGGCCGCGGTGATCGATCCGCTGGGACACCCCTTCCGCTACGCGTACCGGGGCGGGGTGCTGGTGAAGGAGACCAACCGCAACGGACTAAGCTTCTACTTCGAGTACGACTGGTACGATCCGGACGGCTGGTGCGTGCGCACCTGGGGCGACGGCGGCATCTACGACAGGCGCCTGATCTACGACAAGCACCGGCACGTGACGGTGGTAGAGGACTCGCGGGGCGGCCGGACGATCTACTTCGGGAATGCGGCCGGCCTGGTCGACCGCAAGATCGACGCGAGCGGTGGCGAGTCGCGATACGAGTGGGATGAGTGCTGCCGGCAGACCGCCGAGGTGGACCCGCTGGGTCATCGCACAGAGTGGACCTACGACCAGCGCGGAAACCGGCTCAACGAGCGGAACGCACTGGGGCAACAGACTTGCTGGCGTTATGGCCCGCTCGATCTGGCGATTGAGAAGATAGATGCGGCAGGGTACCGCTGGCGTCGTGAGTACGATCCAAGAGGAAACCTGGTGCGGAGCGAGAACCCCCAGGGTGACGCCTACGAATATGCTCATGATCAGCAGGGCAACATCGTCTTCGCGCTCGATCCGCTCGGCCGTCGCCGCCGGGCAGTATTCGACACCGCGGGGCAGCTGATCGCTTCTACCGATTGGGAAGGACATGAGAGCCGCTTCGAATACGACGATCTGGGCCGGCTCTGCTCCCAGATCGGCCCGGACGAGGGACAGATATCGCTCCACTTCAGCGGGAGCCACTTGGCGGGACTTACCTGGCCCGATGGAAGCACGATCTCCAACCTGCTCGACCCTGAGGGCAACATCCTAGAGCATATAGATGTCCAGGGGTCGATTAGCCGGTACCAGTACGGCGGACTGAACAAGCTCATATACTGGCAGGAGCCTGAGGGGGCCTCTTTCGTATGTGTCTATGACAGCGAGGAGAACCTCATCGAGCTCGTCAAGGCCGATGGAGCGAACTGCAAGTTCAATTACGATCGCTGCGGTCGCCTGGTCGAGGAGCGAGGCTTTGATGGCCGCATGCAGCGCTTCCGCTACGATCGAGCAGGCCGCTGCGTGGGCCTGCAGAACGGGCTGGGCCAGTGGGTGGAGGTCGTCCGCGACGCTCTCGGCCGCGTGGTCCGCCGGATGGCGGACGCAGAAGCGACGTCCTTCGAGTACGATGCCCTTGGCCGGGTGCTTAAGGCGTCCAACCCCTACGCGCAGCTCAGCTACAAGCGCGATGCCGTCGGGCGCGTACAGGAGGAGCGCGCTGACGATGTGCGGCTTGAACGTCGCTATGATGCGGCGGGCAACCTAAACCTGCTGAAAACGAGCCTCGGCTACGAGGCCGCCTATGAGTTCGGGGCCGAGGGCAAGCTGCACCGGCTGGTTGCCGCGGCTCCGGCGGCCCCACTGGAGGTGCGGCTGCACTATGACGCCGATGGCAGGGAGGTGGAGCGCCAACTGCCGGGCCAGATCACGAGTCAGTGGACTTACGACCTTAACGGCCGCCCCAGAAGCCACCAAGTGCTCCACTCCCAAAAAGAAATCTCAGCGACGACCTATGAGTGGCGCTCCCCCGAGCAGCTCGCGGCCATCAGCGATACCCATCGCGGGACAACCCACTTCGCCCATGACGCACGCTCCTACTTGGTCACCGCCCAGCGTCCCGACGGCGAGGTCCAACACCGGTTCGCGGACGCCGCGGGCAACCTCATCGGCGGTCGCGCCGGGGAGCGCACCTATGGCTCAGGCGGCCAGCTCCTCGCGATGGGAAATACGCGCTTCGTCTATGACGCCGATGGACGCCTGGTTCGCAAGCTCACTCCGGATGGCGAGTGGGGATATGGCTGGGACGCCGAGGGACGGCTCCGGAAGGTCACTCGTCCGGACGGCCGCGAGGTGACGCTCAGCTATGATCCATTCGGCCGCCGAATCAAAAAGACCATCGACGCCCATACGACGAGCTACATCTGGGACAGCGACACGCTCATCCATGAACTAGACGGGTCCGTCGTTAGCTGGATCTTCGATCCGGCGAGCGCCAATCTCCTAGCCAGGCAGGAAAGCGGCCGATCCTTGGGTGTGGTCACAGATCATGTCGGCGCGCCCCAGATCCTGATCGATCCACTTGGTCAGGTCGCCTGGGAAGGTGAGCTGGATCTCTATGGCGTGCCCCGCACGGACAGTGTATACACCTGTTGCCCATGGCGCTGGCCAGGTCAGTATGCAGATAAAGAGACTAATCTCTACTACAATCGCAGCAGGTACTACGATCCGGGGACCGGAAACTATATTTCCCCGGATCCGCTTGGTCTGCTGGGCGGCATCTCGCCGTATGCCTATGTCAAGGACCCTCACGTCTGGATCGATCCCTGGGGACTGCAGGGAATCATCTACCTCCGCACAAACGTGGTCACGGGCGCAGAGTACGTCGGTCGGTCCCGGTCCATGACCACCTATCTGCGCCGCCAGGCCGCGCACAGCAGGCTCCTGTCCTCACTATTCCCGGGGCAGACGTACCAGTTTAACATCCTTCAGCAGGGACCGGCGGGCACTGCGCTGCGGGTCGCCGAGGAGGACTGGATCCGCGCTGGTGGTGGGCCAGGTGCCCTTGAGAACGCAAGATTCGAAATCAATGACGGTGACTACCGCGCCAACGGAGGGTGCGTGGCGAAATGAAAAGCAAACAGAAGATAGTGCCTGAACCTGGGCAGGTCTTGGCGATACCGCTGCGCGATGGCACGTTCGGCCTGGGGCAGGTCACGCACGTGCATGCTGTAGCACGATCGACTTATGCCCTGACTTGCGCCCTCTTCGCTGTCCGTGAACCATCGCTGGACGAGCTGAGGCACCTCGACTGGGGCCGTGTGCTGGCTCATCCCTTCATCGTGTTATCACCATCGCAGGATGTGATCGTTGATGGGGTCTGGCCAGTCATCGGGCATCACTCAGTGCGCTATGACAACGTCGATGTCGAAGGACGCCTGAAGGCGCATCTCTTTGACGGCCAGCTCTGGACTGGGAATGCGGCGACGATGTTCATTGAGATGTATTTTGGTCTCCTTCCCTGGGACGGGCTCCATGATCCCCAGGGTCTGCAGAAGCTCCTGTTACCCGGATATGCGGTGCCGGCGACCGCGAGGTATCGTCGGGACTTTGACCCCGACTGGTTGAGCAGCCTGGGATATCCGCCGCGTGCCGGCGAGGCCAGTCGGCCCCCGCCGGTCCGCAAGCCCCCCCCGCAGGGACGGGGGACGCTTCACATCCAGATTCTCTATCCCGGAAACGCGCTACCTACACCCGAGCAGCTGGGCCTGCGTCATCGACTGGAGGAGACCCTGGAAGCATCGGGGGTCGGGTCAGTAATCGAGGCTGGTGGCGGAGAAGGAGTACTGGACATCTATCTGGAATCTGCACATACGTCAAGAGCCATGCTGATGACCGAGCGCATCGTGGAGCAGCTCGGTCTCGATCCCCAGACGCTTATTGAGGTAGTGTAGAATACATAAGGCATGACCCCCATCGATCCCAGCGCCGCAGAACTCTTCGTCGAGGACGGGCCCGAGCTTGGGCGGGTGTACCCGCTTAGCCCGTTGCCATCTCAGCCGCGCGGACTGCTCATCGGTCGGCTCGACACCTGCTACATCAGGTTTCCGCCGCATGCGCGGACGATCGGCCGCGAGCACGCCTGCCTGGAGGGCGGACCGCAGGGGGTGTTTCTCGTCGGGCTGCACCAGAACGGCACGTTTGTCGATGGGGTGCTGGTCGGAAAGGGGGGGCGGATCGAGCTGCGCTATGGGGCCCGCATCCAGCTCGGCAAAGAAGGGCCGGTTCTGCTCGTGCGGGAACGGGCGCAGAAGGAGCAGCCCGCGCCGCCGCCCTCGGCAACCGGGACCCGCTATGAGCTGCCGCCGGCCGAGACCGAGCAGGACTTGCGGGCGGAGCTGGAAGCGCTCAAGGCGGCAAACCTTGAGCTCGACAGGCAGAACCAGCGGCTGCACAGTGAAAAGGAAGAGCTCGCTCAGAAATTGCGTGAGCTCGCCGGGCCGGCCTCCGCTCCCGCCGCCACCGCCCCTGCCCGCGCCCCCGCACCCGCGGCGCCGTCGGCAGCGAGCAGCGAGCAGACGGCGCTGCTGCTGCGCTTTGGCCAGGGCCTGCTCGCCCTGCAGAAGCAGCTGAGCGACGATAAGATCGACCGCGCCGCCTTGCGCGACAAGCTGGAGCTGCTCATTTTCGATCTGGCCGATCTACACAGCACGCTCGGGACGCGCTAAGCTCTTCTTCTAGTCGAAGAGCTATGCTCCCGATCGGATACGTCATCAAGGATACCTATGTCGTCAGGCGCTTCATCGCGCGCGGCGGCATGTCCTTTATTTACGAGGTCTGGCACAAGGGGCTGGAGTGCTCGCTGGCGCTGAAGGTGCTGTCGCCCGAGTGGGCCACCGAGCCGGAGTTTCTGCGCCGCTTTCGCGACGAAGCGCGCTCGATGGCGCAGCTCCACCATCCCAACATCACCCAGGTCATCGACTTTGACACCATGCCCGGCGGCGCTCCCTATCTGGTCATGGAGCTGGTGCAGGGGCAGGAGCTGTCCAAGCTGATAAAGGATCGCGGGCGCCTGCCGCTGCCCGTGGTGCGGGTGATCTGCCACCAGGTGGCGGACGCCCTGTCGGCGACGCATGAAAAGGGCATCGTCCATCGCGATCTGAAGCCCGGAAACATCATCATCGTCAGCCACAGCAGCAACCCCTATTTCGTCAAGCTGCTCGACTTCGGCATAGCCAAGATGCCGTCTTCGCCCGAGCATCCTCCGACGGTGGCCGGCACGCTGCTCGGGACTCCGGAGTATATGTCGCCCGAGCAGGCGGCGCGAAAGGAGGTCGACCACCGCACCGACCAGTACTCGCTGGCGGTCATCGCTTACGAGCTGCTTGGCGGCAGCCGGCCCTTTGCGCGGACCGCCGCAGAGGGGAGCGATGAAACGGGGCTCCTGCAGCGAATCCGGACCGAGCCTCCGCCCCCGCTCGGCGGCGTAAGCCCGGCGGTGGAGCAGGTGCTGCGACGGGCGCTGAGCAAGGCCCCGGACGAGCGTTATCCAGACATCACCGCGTTTGTCACCGCCCTGGACGTCGCCGCCCGCGCTAGCGGGGAACCAGGCGGGCCCGCCCCGGCCCTGCCTGCCACCGAGGTCGCCGGCCCGTCGGCGCCGCTGCCCTCGACCAAGCTGGAAAACCCGCTTGCCCCGCCGCCGCCCCGGGCCCCGGCGAGTGCGTCGGGCGACCTCGCGGCTCACCCGGGTTCCCGTCGCCGGCTCTGGCTGATCTTGCTCGGCAGCGGTCTGGGCCTCGCGGGAGGCTTGACAGCAGTCCTGTTTTTGGTGAGCGGGCGGCCAGGGAGCCGCCACGACCTGCCGCTGCGCAAGCCGCTGGCCGACGCCGGATCGACGTCGGCGTTGCCGCCGCCGGATCTGCTCAAGCCGCCGCCTCCTCCGGCGTTTCCGGCCGAGATGGTGAGCTTCGGTCCGGGAGAGCTCCTCATCGGGAGCAGCGCCGTCGCCACCAGCCTCGAGAGCCCGGCGCACCTGGTCGCCGTGGGGCGCTTCGCCCTGTCGCGCTTCGAGGTCAGCATGGGCGAGTTCCGCAGCTACACCAGCCAGGTTCCGTTCCGCGGCACGCTCCCCTGGGACGGCGTCGACAACTTCGAGGACATCCGGAACCTGCCGGTAAACCTTTTGACCCAGCAGCAGGCCAGAGCGTACTGCAAGTGGAAGTATGGCCGCTGGGAGGGGCGCTTGCCAACGGAAGAAGAGTGGGAGTATGCAGCTCGCGATGGGCAATCGGAAAAGTTCTATCCGTGGCCCGGCAACAAGCTCGAGCCCGAGCGAGTCAACGCCGGACGGTCACTGGCCAACCTGATGCCCATAGACGCCCTGCCCGCCGGCGCCACCGAGCAGGGCCTTTTGCACATGCTGGGCAACGTCGCCGAGTGGACCCAGAGCCCGGCCGCGCCGTACCCGGGAAGCCGGGCCCGGATCGCTCCTGGCGTCATCGTCCGGGGCGGCGGGGCCGCCACGCCGCTGCGGGGACTGACCGCGGCGTCTCGGGTGTCCATGGCGCCGGATCGCCGCGCTCCGTTTGTCGGGGTTCGCTGCGCGGCCACGCCCCCCCATTAGGGGACTTCTCGACCCGCAGAATTTGCGTTTCCCTACAGTAGCAGCGCAACGATTGCGCCAACCTTGTTGGTCGCCAAGTGCAGCGGCGAGCCGGCCGGAGTCAGACTCGCACCGGGACAGAGTGTGTGCTGAGCATGGCATGCGGCATGCTTAGGCTTGGGTGAGACAAGCAGCCAAGCGCCCGCCTCACCTGGACTCAAGGAGAGCCTGATGCCACCGATCCTGTCTCTTGACCACGGCTCTGTCTTCTGGGAGAGCCCGGCGATTCAGATCTGGGACCCGACCCCGACCCCGACCTCGCCGAGCGGCGGCTATCTGCCGACCCTCCAGGTCTATCAGCTCAAGCGGAATGTCACCTACGGCGCTCGCGTCTTCGTCTCGAACACGGCGCCGACGACCCCCAACCAGGCCAATAGCGCCACCAGCGTCAGAGTGGCGCTCTACATGTCCAACCCGACGTCCATCGGGTATCTGCCGAACGCCGCGTCGCTCAGCCCCGCCCCCATACTCATCGACATCCCCGAGCAGTCCGTTCGGTATGTCGACTTCAGCTTCGACCCCAAGGTCATCGATACCCTGGGCGGCATGCCGCAAAACAGCTCGCAGTCGAACTATCACACGTGCCTGTTTGCCCAGGCCGACAACGATGCAGATCCCTACCAGCCGAACCAGGGCCACTGGGACGGCACGGATCGTCACGTGGCGCAGCACAACACCGACGTCCTGGCCAATCCGGCCCAGTCCGCCCGCCCCGGGGGCTCCCCCTTCGGCCGGCCCGTTGCGCAAAACCTGGTGGTGGGATTCCAGGTTCACCACGGGGCCGAGCAAGCCGTCGACACAGTCATCCGGTTCGAGAAGATCGCCGCCGACGCGCCCATCCTGGCGCGGGTCGGCGCCACTTTGGGGCGAGAGCATAGGATCAACTTCACGGCGGCCCGGTCCCTCCGGGAAGACCACATGGGCCTCCAGCTCAGACCGGAGCGCATCCAGATGGCGCTTGACCGGGTTTCGCATGTTCCGCATGCTCCGCAGCTTGGGCCGCGCGGAGTGCTCGCGGGTCCGCTGCGGCTTCCCGTGCTGCCCCGGGCGAGCAGATTTCCGCAGCTCGATCCGACCAAGCGGCCCGCCAAGCTGGAGCAGCGCCTGACGTTCCGGCAGACCGAACCCGAGCTCCGCGAGGGCGCGGTATGGCTGGCCGCCCAGCCGGATATGCATCCGGGTGAGCTCTACGGAGTCCGCGTCATCCAGGAAGACGCCCATGGGCACCGGCGGGGCGGACTGACCATCGTCGTCTATCAAGGTCTGCACTGACCGTCACCCTAGCGAGCCGAGGCCACTATGCGTTCTGCCAGGATGGGCTGTCTTCTGTTCCTGATCGCCTGGGCCGGGCTCTTCGGCGGCTGCCGGGAGCGCCTTGGCGACTGCAGCCAACAGGCGGACCGTCTGTGTGTGCGGGTGACGCTTGGCTCCATACAAGTCCCGGACTCGTTGACCATCCACGCAGCGACCGGTTCACAGCTGCTTGACCAGACCATCGATCAGGGAGTCAGCGAGGCCTTTGCCGCCCGTGACGCCTATGTCTTCGAGCTCGATCTGTCGACCCTGCCGCCCATGGTGCCCATCGACGTCCAGGTCACTGCGCAGCGGCTGCATCAACCGGTCGGCAGCGGGTCTTCTCACTATGAGCCCGGTCAGACCCAGCCGCTGCAGCTCGTCCTTCTGGGGGGGGGGCCGGACCTCGGCACTGGTCCATACATCACCAAGATCACGCCGCCCAGCGGGCCGACGAGCGGCAAGATCACGCTCACGATCGCGGGCGGGAACTTCATCTCGGGCGCGGGGCTTGGGGTCAAGGTGGGCGGCTTCGCTTCGCCCGCGGTGTCGTTTGTCTCGGCCGGGCAGCTCATGGCGGAGCTCCCGCCAGGCGCCTTTGGTACGACGCAGGTCGTCGTCCAGAACCCAGGCGGTGAGCAGAGTGCTCCCTTTGACTTCAAGTACTACTATGCGACCTTGAGCTTCATGAATAGCATTGGGTACCCGGACATCATGGGTGGCCCGGTAGCCGTGACTGCGCTCGACTGGGACGGCGACGGCCGGCACCAGGACCTGGCGGTGCTCAACCAGGGGACCGCCAAGGTGCTGCTGCTGGCCAACACCGGCACCGCGTTCAGCCCGGTCGCGGTGATGCCCGCAGTGGGAACGACGCCCTCCGCTCTGGTCGCCGGACGCTTCAACGCCGACACCCGGGATGACTTGGTGGTGGCCAATCGCGGCGCCAATAGTGTCTCGGTGCTCCTTAGCACCGGGGGAGGCGCGTTTACGGCGCTGCCGGCGGTGCCGGTTGGCAATCAGCCCGTCGCTCTCGCCGCGGCAGACTTCAATAAGGATGGCAAGGTCGATCTGGCGGTAGCAAACAGTCTGGATCTTACGGTGACTCTGCTGCGGGGAAACGGAGACGGAACCTTCCCCACGACGTTCCTCACTCAGCTTACGACCGGCAGCGGCCCCGTGGCTTTGGTGACGGCCGACTTCAACCAAGATGGCAATATGGATGTGGCGGTGGCGAGCAGCGTGGCCAAGAACCTCAACGTCTACGTCGGCAATGGCGTCGGCGGATTTAGCCAGCTCCCCAACGTCGACCTCGGTCACAATCCCAAGTCGCTGACCACCGCCGATCTGGATGGCGATGGGAGGCCGGATCTGATTGTGGCGCTCAGTGATGTGAAGCAGATTTATGTCTTGTGGGGTCAGACGGGCGGATATTTCAGCGCCAGCGACTCCCTAAAGTATACGGCCCTGCTGACGAGCAAGTTCCCGGCGGCGGTGGCGGTGGCGGACTTCAATCGCGATGACCTGCTGGACCTGGCCGTGGCCAACACGATGGACGGCAAGGTGAGCATCTATCTGGGCGGTGGGTCGCGGCTGTTCAGCGTGTTTGCCACCGAGTTTTCGGTGGGCGGCTTTGGCAGCGCATCGGGGATTGTCAGCCGTGATTTCGACAACGACGGCCGACCTGACTTGAGCGTCGTGAGCGCAGCCAGCGACTCGGTGTCTACAGCTTATAACAACTCGCAGTGAAGGCAGCCAGGCGGTAGACCGGCTGCTCAGCCAATCTCTGCCCTCTCACCTGACGCTGGTGCTGAGAAGCGCTGCGCCTTGGACTTCAGGGTGACGCACATGCCTGTGATGCGGATTGACCATACAGATGGGCCCATCGGCAGCTGGTTCCTTCAGCGCCTGCTCGGCGAGGGAACCCGGGGAGACGTCCATGCCGCGGCGAACCAGTCTGCGGCCGGGCGGCTCGCTGCCATCAAGATGCTGCAGCTGCAGCCCGCGCTTGACGCCGAGCTTATGCGCTACCTGGGCGAAGCCGGCCCCGCGGCGGCCCAGGGCAGCATCGTCCAGGTCCTGGAGGGCGGGGTCACGATAGATGGCGTGAGCTGCTTGATGACCGCGCTGCTGCCTGGGGAGACTCTGGACGTACTCCTTACGCGGGGTCCGTTGAGCGTCCAGCAGACCCTGCACATCGGGGAGCAAGCGGCCGACGCGCTGCAGGCCGCCCACCAGCACGGCATCGTTCATCGGGCGCTGACGCCCGGCAATATCCTCCTGGTCCCGCATGAGGGCCGCCCGGACCACGTCGGAATCCTCGACTTCGGCGTCGCCAGGCTGGCCGCGGCCAGGGACTCACACTACCTCGGTACGCCGGCGTATCTGTCGCCGGAGCAATGGTCGGGGGCGGCCGAGATCGACGAGCGCACCGACATCTACTCCCTGGGTCTTATCTTGTATGAATGCTTGGCGGGCCGCCACCCCTTTGCCGGCAATACTCCTTCTGAGTGGCTGGACGCCCACCTGCACCAGGCGGTGCCAGAGCTCGCCGCCCAGGCGCCGGTCTCGCCTGCGCTCCGCCAGCTGGTCCACAGTATGCTGGCCAAGCAGCGGGAAGACCGACCGCAGACGATGGCCGCGGTGCTGCGCGGTCTACAGACGTGCGCTACTGGGTATGGCGAGCTGGCCACGGTGAACCGGTCGCCGCTCCCCACGGTCCGCTTGCTCCCCGGGGCAAAAGAGCGGCGGTCAGCCGCCCGCACGTGGCGCACACACACCCCGGTTCTGGCCGGAGCCGTGCTGGTCGGCTGCGCGCTGGCCGCGGGTTTCTGGGTCCTGATGTCGCAGGAGCGCGTCATCAGCCACGAGCCCCAGCCGTCGCCCGGTGCTCTGCCCGCAGCGCCGCCGGGACCGACCCCGAGCGCTCTGCCCGGCGCAGCGCAGCCGTCTTCGCCCAGCCCGACGCTGCCGCCTGAGATGGTGGTCTTTGGTCCCGGCGAGTTCATGATGGGTCGCGGCTCGCTGGCCGACCATCCGGAGAGTCCGACGCGTCTGGTCACGGTGGGCCGCTTCGCCCTGTCCCGCTTCGAAGTGAGCATGGGCGAGTTTCGCGACTACACCCGCCAGGTCGAGTTCCATGGACCGCTCCCCTGGGAGGGAGTCGAAGACTTCGACGCCATCAGCAGCCTGCCGGTCAACCTGGTAAACCGCGATCAGGCGTCGGCCTACTGTCGCTGGAAGTATGCCCCATGGGGCGGCCGGCTGCCGACCGAAGGAGAGTGGGAGTATGCCGCCCGCGACGGCCAGTCGGCGCGCTTTTATCCGTGGAAGGACGACAAGATGCTGCCGGACCGAGTCAACGCCGGTCGCTGGCAGCCCATGCTGATGCCGATCGACAGCCTCGCCTCTGGCGCCACCGAGCGGGGACTATTACACATGCTGGGCAACGTCGCCGAGTGGACGCAGCACCCGACCGTGCCCTATCCGGGAAGGCCGGGGCGGGTGACGGGCGAGGCGGTGGTTCGCGGCGGCGGGGCCGACACCTCCCTCCGTGGGCTGAGCGCCACCTTCCGGGTTGCCCTCAACGCAGAGCACCGCGATCCCTTCGTGGGCTTTCGGTGCGCCGCCGAGGTCCCCAAGTAGCAACCCCTAGGAGCTAGATCATGGCCGTAGCCATCCTTCAGCACTTCCGTCGGCAAGCAGCCGCGAACCGTTGGCTGCTCCCGGCCGTGGGCGGGCTTATGTGCCTGATCCTGACCGCGCCGGCCTGGGGACAGCCGTGCATCACCTGTCGCAGCGAGCGGTGTCCCACCAAAGCGGATGTCAAGGCATGGTGCGGGACCGGCCGCGATCCGCTCCTGCCGCAACATCCAGTGGCCGCGCCCGGACTGGTGCGGCAGACTATACGGCTTGACTCGGAACCGGCCGGGGCCACCGTACGTCTGGGTGGCCCCAAGGGCGATATCCTGGGGGTTACGCCGATCAAGGCGGTCTCCCTTGGGCAAGGCCACTATCGGTTGTGGCTTACGCTGCCGGGCTATCAAGCGGCCGCGCTGGAGATTGACGTCCAGCCGCGCGGCGAGCGCCAGTTCTTTGCCACCCTGCAGACGCTCGCCCCCCCCGAGGCGCTGAGCAAGCCGGAGTCGGGGTCCGCAGCGGCGCCGCCGCTGGTTCCCGGAGCCCTGGCCAAAGAGCCCGAAGGGCGACTCTTCGTGCGCAGCAACCGGGAAGGCGCAGAGGTCCGGATCGACGGCAAGCTGGTCGGCACCACTCCCCTGCCCGAGTTGCACTTGGAGCTCGGCCCCCACAACGTGTCCGGCAGAGAGAGCGGGCAGGACGTGTCCCATTCGGTCGACCTCCCCCCCAAGGAGCTCATGCTGGTGACCCTGAAGTTCCCGGTTCGGCGCTGGGTCTGGGTGGTGACCGGAGTCGGCGCCGCCGCCGTGGCGGGCCTGGCGATCGGGCTGGGCTCCTATTATGGTACGAGCATTCCCAAGCCGGATGCAACACTCGGCGGGTGGCGTTAGGAATGAAGGGTCTCACTGGCCCAGAACGACAATGCTGCCCGGGGTGCCGGCAGGAGCCAGGAAGCTCCCGGTGCCCACATATACATTTCCCCGCGGGACCGATGGACCCGACGCGCGAAGCGGTGCTGCTCTACTATCGGGAAGGCGAGTCGGCGCAGCAGGTGGCACGGCTGCTCGGGGTGAGCGAGGCCGCGGTCAAGCAGCGGCTGCACCGCGCTCGCGAGTTCCTGCGTGCTGCGGTGTGGACTCGGCTTGCCGACGTACTCCCCCGCAGCGCCCCGGGGGCAGCGTTTACTGCCGCGGTGCTCTTGGCGCTGCCGCTGGCAGCCCCCGCGTCCGCCGCCACCCTCGCCAGCGCCGGTGCTGTCGGCGCCGCGGGCACGACGGCCAAGGCTGGTGTCAAGCCGCTGGGAGCAGCCGGGGCGGCTGTGGGCTATTTTTCCCTGGGCATGGCGGGGGCTGTGGGCAGCATCTTCCGCAACGCTCGCCAGCTCGAGTCCTTCGCAGAAGATCCGTTTGAGCGACGAGCCCTATCGCTTTACCGGAAGCTCGCAGTCTCGGCTGTCCTTTTGTTCGGCGCGCTGATCTATGCCGCCGTCACCGCCGGCTGGAGTGCGCTCTGGGTCGGCGCCGCCGCCTTGGGCTATCTGCTCGTCGTCAATAGTCTATATTTTTGGTGGCTGCCGCGGCATGCGCCCAAGGCGGTCGCCGCGCGGTCCCTGCAGCATCCGCAGCG
>Ga0075163_10000829_pt1 | contig 40997 bp, 30 predicted proteins | sample JI1023141ADNA_FD_71478 | JGI IMG/M metagenome (GOLD analysis project Ga0075163, IMG submission 71478) | Wastewater effluent complex algal communities from Wisconsin, to seasonally profile nutrient transformation and Carbon sequestration -... | ecosystem: Engineered > WWTP > Effluent > Algae...
TTTGATGACTACATCAAGTCAGGCAAAAAATGGGAACTCTTTCTTCAACCGCTTACTGGTATTCATTTACCCAGTGAGGTGGTGTATAATCGCATCAACCGCGAAGTCGGCAACATTAAAATTATTTATTCCCTCATCGGTGCCGGTGCTTTTATTGTCTTACTCTCCTGCATCAACTTTATGAACCTGAGCACAGCGCAATTCACCCGAAGAGTAAAGGAAGCGAGTATTCGAAAAATATTAGGTCTGCAGCGCAGCGAGTTGAGCGTCTACTATTTTGTTGAGGCCTTTTTCTTCACGCTTCTAGCTTTAGTAGTGAGTCTGGCTCTCCTTCAAATTTTACTACCTGGTTTCAATTATGTTACCGGAAAATCCCTTCAGCTAAATCTCTTTACCGATGCGGCCTTAGTCATTTCTTTACTCCTGCTCATCACCTTTATGAGCGTGCTTTCAGGAAGTTACCCTGCACTCTTTCTCAGTCATTTTAATCCAGTGGAAGCTATCAAAGGAAAATTACGTACAGGACGCGAAGGCAGATCTTTTCGGAATACGCTGGTTGTTCTTCAGTTTTCCATTTCGATTTTACTCATCCTCTGCACAGCCGTTGTCTTTCAACAATTAAGGTTTGTGAGCACGAAAGACTTGGGTTTTGATAAAGAGAATTTAGTTGTGCTGAAAGGTGCGGAGCGCGTGTCAGATCCTGAAGCACTTAGCCAGGCTGCCTCCCTTCTTCCGGGCGTCATTCAAACTTCTCTTTGTACTTCGTTGCCTCCTTCGGTGTATGGTGGAGAGACTTTTCGGGCAGAAGGGCAGAACACGAATTTCCCTCTCAATTTTGCTACTGCTGATGAAGGGTTTCTCCCTACGCTGGGCATCACGTTGGCCTGGGGAAGAAACTTAGAGATTGGCAACGCGGCAGATCACAACAAAGTGCTGCTGAATGAAACGGCTGTAAAACGAATCGGCTGGGCGTTGGATGAATCAACCATAGGAAAGAGAATTGCTATTGAAGAATCCTATTTCGAAGTAATCGGTATTGTAAAAGATTTTAACTACTGGACATTGCAAGCGCCAATCGAACCAATGGGTATTTTTCATTACAAAAACAGTACGCTTGCTCCTTACGAACCAAAAAAATATGTGGTCATGAAAGTGAACGCGCAGGACAGTGAGTCGTGGGCTAGCACCCTCAGTGCCTTGGATAATTTATGGAAAACACACGGCAAGGATTTACCTTTTCAATATGAGTTTGTAGACAGTGCCTTTGACAAAACCTTCAAAGAACAACATCAATTTGCACAAGCTCTTACCCTCATTGCTTCGCTGGCCATACTCATCGCTTGCCTGGGCTTGTTGGGTATGATTGTTTACTCACTGGAACAACGCACTAAAGAAATTGGTATTCGTAAAGTTTCCGGTGCCTCTGCTTTCAATATTCTCGTGCTCATCGCCAGAAGTTACACAAAGCTCATTCTCATTTCTTTTATTATCAGTGCACCCGTTTCCTATTGGCTTATGCAACAGTGGCTGAATGATTTTGCCTTCCGCATTACTCCTTCACCGCTACTGTATGCCGTAGTGGGCTTAAGTACCCTGGCTATAGCCATTCTCATTACCAGCTATCATTCGTTAAAAGCTTCCCTCCAAAATCCAGTAGAGGTGTTGCGGGATGAATAGCGTTCGGTAAAACCTCGCAAGAACATCCTTGCCTTTTTATAAAAGAGGCAATCGGTGTATTTTGCGGGGTGAAGCGTTCGGAAAAAGTTGATTTTCTCATTGTCGGTCAAGGGCTGGCGGGTAGCGTGTTAGCCCTCCAGCTTTATCGGGCTGGGAAAAGAGTCGTAATTCTCGGTAAAAAGGAAAATCATTCTTCACGCATCGCTGCTGGTCTGTTCAACCCCGTTACCGGAAAAAATTTATCCAAAACCTGGATGGCGAATGAAGTATTTGCGCAGCTTCATTCCTTTTATGCTGAAGCCGAGCATCTCATCAAAGCTTCCTTCTTTCATCCCTTCCCAATCTACCGCCCCTTTCTTTCCATTGAAGAACAAAATGAATGGATGGGTAAAAGTGCTTCCCCCGAATGGGCGCCTTTCATTAAAAAAGTATTCGGTGGTTCAACCCATTGGTCGGGAGTAAACGATCCGCTGGGTGGATTACTCTTACAGCAAACCGGTTTCGTAGATACCAACAGCTTTCTGGATGCTGTGAAAAATTTCTTTCAGCAGCAAGATTGTTATGCTTGCGAAACCTTTGATCATGCTGCTCTTCGGCTTTTCGAAAATGAAATTGTTTATAAGTCGTGGTCGGCAGAAAAAATTATTTTTTGTGAAGGGACAGAATCATTGAACAATCCACTTTTTAACTGGATCCCCATCCGCCCGTTGAAGGGAGAAACCCTTACCATTGAAGCTCCCCTACCAGAAGATGCTATTATCAATCGGGGGGTTTATGCAGTCGGTCAAGCGGATCGCACCTATAAAATCGGTGCCACTTACGAGCCCAAAGACCTTTCGCCAACCATTACAGAAAAAGGAAGAGCAGAATTGGAAGAGAAATTCAGCGAGATTTTCCTTCTCCCGTATACCGTGGTAGGCCAAGCCTGGGGCTATCGGCCCACGAGTCCTGACAGAAGACCCATCATCGGTGAACACCCAGTGCAAAAAAACGTTTTGGTATTCAACGGCTTGGGTACAAAAGGCGTAAGTTTGGCTCCCTTTGCCGGGCATTTATTAAGTGAATTTTTACTAAACGGAATACGTTCTGGCACATACGCTGCGGTGGACGTGAATCGTTATAATTCTTTATATTGGAAGGCTGTACAGAATACATGAGCGCACGGAACTTATTTTTTGTTATTTATCTGATTTTATCTGCTGTCACGGCTGCTTTTTCACAGCAATCGCGTGAGAGCTTTGGTAAAAACCGCTTTCAGTATCGCCAGTTTGAATGGCAATACATCAGTGGCGAAAATTTTGATGTCTACTACTACGACAACCGCAAGGGCAATGCTTCGGAGACCCTCACTTACTTAGAATCAGAATTTGACCGCATCACTGATTTGATTGGGTTTCCTTCCTACTTCAAAATCAAGGTTTTTGTTTACAATTCATTATCAGACCTGCGCCAAAGCAACGTTGGCCTAAACCACACCTCTACAAGTGCTGGTGGAGAAACGGAGTTCGTTAAATCACACATTGAAGTAGCTTATACAGGCACTTCCCAGGAGTTTAAAGAAGAATTATTGTATAAAACTTCTGAACTGTTAATAAATGAAATGATGTATGGCGGAAACCTGAAAGACATCTTTCAAAATGCCTTGTTGCTAAACCTGCCCGACTGGTTTGTGCAGGGAGCAATTTACTATGTCTCCAAAGGATGGAGTGCTGAAATGGATGACTTTGTGCGGGACATGATCGAGTCCAACCATGCCAAGAAATTCTCAAAACTTGAAGGAAAAGAAGCTGCCCTTGCTGGACAATCCTTCTGGAATTTTATTACTGAAAAATATGGCAAAAGCAGCCTTCACAATATTTTAAACTACACACGCGTTACGCGCAATGAGGAAAAAAGTCTCCTCATAACACTGGGCATAAGCCATAAGAGTCTCATGAACGAGTGGGCCAACTTTTACAAGCAAATGGCTACACAAGCGAATCGTTCCTATGTACCCCCCTCTAAAGAAAATCAATTTACAAAGCAGCCATTGCGAAGTGTTAACTACACCTCCGTAAAAGTAAGCCCCGATGGACGTAACGTGGCGTACGCAGAAAATGACAGAGGTAAATATTCAATTACGGTAAAAAATCTGGAGAGTGGCAAGGAGAAAACAATCTTGCGAGGCGGCACACGCGTAATCGGGCAGCGAGTTGATTACAATTCTCCTCTCATTGGATGGTCAGACGCCAATACGCTGGGCGTGATCGGCTTAAAGCAAGGGCAGTATTGGTTCTGGCTCTACGATTTAACGACTCAGTCCAAATTGCCTCGCCAGTTAGATAAGTTCAACAACATTCGCAGCATTAATTTTTCAGCCAACGGCCGTCTGGCCATCATGAGTGCAGACTTTGAAGGAAAAAATGATCTTTACTTGCTCAGTACCCGAAGAGACCGTGCACGCAGATTGACCAACGATACTTTTGATGACCTGGATCCTTCCTTTATTCCCGGCACCAATCGAATTGTCTTTGCTTCCAATCGGGCTACCGATTCGCTGCGTACCACAAAAAAAGTAGGTCTCTCGGACCTTACAGAAAAATACAACCTCTTCGTTTTTGACTTGGATAGCACGAACACTACACTCAGGCGCCTTACCAACACACTGAGTAAGGATTTTGCTCCGCACGCGCTGAACAGTAATGTTTTTTATTATCTCAGCGATCAGCGCGGCATCATCAACCTGTTTAAGTACGATGTTACTACCGGAATTTATTCACAGGTATCGAACTATAACTCCAGCATACTCAATTACGATTTAAATCCAGATAACAAGACGCTTGCTTTTGTGACCAGCAAGAATCTTGAGCAAAATATTTATGTAGATCGAAACTTCGATCCAAACCGACAAGTGTTTACTCCGTCTACCCGTAGAAAAGAATTGCAACAGGCTCGAAATATTCGTGAACGAAAAACAGCCACCGAGAATAAGTCCATGAGCATAAAGGAACTCTTAAATGCTCGGATACAGGCCACGCAAAGTGATACAGCCAGTGTGGAGGTTAACGTGGTCGATTCCCTCTCCGCAAAATCAGACACACTGACTATTCGATTAGACTCCATTCCTGCATTGAAAAAAGATTCTGTAAGCGTACTGAAAGAAACTCCACTCAATACTGACAATTACACCTTTGAAGACGAAACTCCCAAAGAACCGAAAACCACCGAAAGCTTTTTAAGCCGATATGTGAAAGCCCGAGATAAACAAAAAGTATCCGGCCCTTATCCATACGATCCAAAATTCAGCGCCAGTAACTTAGTCACATCTGCTGTCATTGATCCGCTTCGCGGATTCGGATTACTGATCGAAACCCAAATGAACGACATGCTGGAGAACTATCGGATCTATGGTGGCTTGATGGCTTCTTTCGACTTCAAGAGTGGAGATGTGTACGCAGAATTTCAGTACCTGCCCAAGTATATTGATTTCAGTTTCCGCTTCGATCGCAAATCGGTGTATTGGGAAACGCTCTCTAGCAGTGACGGAAATCCTCCCGACAATTACAATTATGCCTTAAACAAAATTGAAGTGGGCGCTTCTCTTCCACTGAATGATCGCACTCGTTTTACTGTGAAACCTTTTGGAACACTCACACGCTCCGTTAACCTTGGCCCTTCAGGTCTATCCTCTTCACCACCCACGCAAACACCCTTAAACCTCTACTACGCAGGTGCGAAGTCTGAATTGATTTACGATAACGCCATCAATACGGGAGCCAACCTGATTGAAGGTACGCGTGGAAAAGTTACCTTCACACATCATGAAAATATTGGAAATGGAAATTTGAGTTTCAGTCAGGTTTCTGTCGACTTACGTCATTATCAAAAAATATATAAAGAAATTGTTTTAGCGGTCAGAGGCTTTGGTGGAAGTTTCTTCGGCAACTCTCCCAAACAGTATTTGTTGGGTGGCATGGATAATTGGGCCTTTAACGAATCACGTGTTACTGGCAGCAGTTCTACCGGGCAGCTCAATCCGCTGGGAGCACCGGGCGAAAATCAAGACCTTCTGTTTGTTGAGTACGCAACCAGTTTGCGCGGCTTCGACTACGCAACACTCTTCGGTAATAAAGTTTTACTGGCTAACATGGAATTGCGCTTGCCCTTGGTGCGCGCGCTCAGCAGCAGTCAGATCTCTTCCAATTTTTTCAGAAACTTGCAGTTTACAGCCTTTTATGACATTGGTACAAGCTGGTCGGGTGCAGCACCCTTCACTTCTGGCACCAGCGTAAGTTATGACGTCATCAAACAAGAACCGTTTGAAATTGAAATCAAGAATTACCTGAACCCCTGGCTATATAGCTATGGTTTCGGAATGCGCTCAATCATTCTTGGGTATTATATGAAGTTTGACTTTGCCTGGCCCACTGTCAACTTTCAACGCCAAGACATGAGGCTGTCCGTTACGCTCGGATATGATTTCTAATTTACGAACCGCACCCTTCCGCTTTTTCTGATCAGGAATAAGTATCTTGCTTCCTAATTCTTACTATGATAAAATCAATGACCGGCTTTGGACAGGCTTCCTATGATGGAACTACCTTCCAACTTAACATAGAAGTACGAAGCCTCAACTCCAAATTTCTCGATCTTAACCTTCGTCTCCCTAAATTATTTACCGAAAAGGAATTGGACGTTCGCAACATCATCAGCGAAAAACTGGAACGAGGCAAGGTTTCCATTTCTATTGAACATCAGCAGCAGAGCCAGCAAGAGCCGCAACTTTCCTATAATAAAGAACTCTTTTCTGCCTACTATACACAACTTCAAAAATTAGCGAATGCCGTAGAGGCACCGCAGGATGCATTGTTTCAAATTGCCCTCAACTCTCCTGGAGTTACAGAAAATAAATTTGACGAAGCCTTGAATGAAGAAGACTGGATTAGACTGAAAGAAACCTTGTTAAAGGCCATTGCTAAGTGTGAAGATTTCAGAGTGACGGAAGGAAATGTTTTACTCCAGAAATTTAATGAATACATCCAAACCATCAGCACTGGTTTAGAAGAAGTGAAACTCTTAGACCCCAAGCGTGTAGTCCGTGTACGTGAACGACTAAAGGGCGGCATTCATGAAGTATTTGGTGATGAGGGCTTTGATAAGAACAGACTGGAGCAAGAAATTATTTTCTATATCGAGAAATTGGACATTCAGGAAGAAATTGTTCGCCTTGGCACACACTTGAATTATTTCACGCAAGTGCTGAAGGAAAAACAATCCAATGGTAAGAAGCTTGGCTTTATCGCGCAGGAAATAGGCCGTGAGATCAATACCATTGGTAGCAAAAGCAACGATGCTGAAATGCAAAAAGTGGTAGTGGTAATGAAGGAAGAACTTGAAAAAATAAAGGAACAATTAAACAACGTACTCTAATGGCTTCGACTAAGGTAATCGTGAACAACAATGGTTCGTTAAAAATAGAAGGTGATTTTGAAATAGTAGACGCACAAGGCAATGCTTATGGACTGCAAGGCCGAACTGTACTCTCGCTTTGTCGTTGCGGCCAATCCAACAACAAACCCTTTTGTGATGGTTCTCATAAAAATGGTTTTGAACATGAAAGTAAAGCCTTTGAACTTCCTCCACGAAAAGCATAAAGCAATACCAATGTGAAAACAAAAGAATGTCCCTCCTGCGCGATGGAAGTAGATGCCTCGAGTAAAGTCTGCCCCATTTGCGCCTATGAGTTTACCGGATTTAGTCCAGGTATAAAGGGCCTTGCTATTCTGTTGATCATAGTTTTCCTGACATACCTCCTCTTCAATATTCTGTAAGCACAGGCACTGACCATTTCACCACGCCTTTTGACTGTTTATGTAAATGGTCACCAGGCATTGCTTACTTTCTGGTACTTTCCACAAAAATTTATACCATGAAAGGCAGAATACTTACCCTAAGTCTTTTCCTGTTCGCCTGTGTTACGCAAGCACAAGTACTAGGCGAACTCACTGTAGAAAAAATTATGCGCGACCCTAAATGGATCGGAACCGCTCCGACCAATGTGCGCTGGTCGTTAGATGGCAAGACCATTTACTTTAACTGGAACCCGGAGAATGCACCGTCAGATTCACTTTACAAAATCGTGCCTCCAGCGAAAACTCCGCAAAAAGTAAGTAAGCAAGAACGTATGAGTCTCCCCTCTTCGTTTGGAGCTTACAACAAAGCCTATACAAAGTTTTTATACGAAAAGAATGGTGACATCTTCCTGCATGACATCGCTTCCAATAAAACAACACAAATTACCAAAACCAGCGTACGTGAGAGTGCCCCCGCCTTTTCGGGTGATGAGAAAAAGATACTGTATACAGAAGATCAAAACATCTATAGTTGGGAAATCGGCAGTGGTTTAGTAGAACAACTTACTGACTTCAAAAAAGGGAAGAAGAATTCACCTCCACCGGCCAGCGAGCAAGACAAGTGGTTGCGACAAGATCAATTAGCCACTTTAGCTATTCTAAAAGAACGTGACGATAAGCAACAAGCAGGACGGGCCATTCAAAAATCAGAACAACCCAAACGACCCAAAGAAATCTATACAGAAGATAAGAACGTGGAGCAAGCCAGACTAAGCCCTGATGGCAAGTATGTAACCTTCCGCCTCACAAAAAGCAGCACAACCAAAAGTACCATTGTTCCCAACTATGTAACCACCTCAGGATATACAGAAGATATTTCTGCTCGCACCAAAGTAGGAGGTATACTTAATAGTACGGAATTATATGTGTATGACATCGCGCGTGATACGGTGTTGCAAGTGAAGACTGATGCACTTCCGGGCATTCAAGACAAACCTGCTTTTGTTCAATCGGCCGATGATAAAAATACGAAAGACAAGAAGCCAACTAACAGAACAGTAACTATGTTCGGCCCCATCTGGTCTGATGATGGAAAACAAGCCGCCATGATTATTCGCGCCAGCGATAATAAAGATCGTTGGATTGCGCTGCTCAATGTGGCTACACAAGAGCTCACATCGATCGATCGACTGCACGATGATGCCTGGGTAGGGGGTCCCGGAAGTTTTAGTCTGGGCTGGATAAACAACTCACAAGTTTGGTTTGTATCGGAAGAAACGGGTTACTCACACTTGTACAGTTACGAAACCACTACTAAATCCAAAAAAGCACTTACCTCCGGAAAGTATGAAGTCCAACAAGCAGAACTGGCAAGAAGTAAAAAGCACTTCTACATTACAACGAACCAAGTCCATCCGGGCGAAAAACAATTTTACAAACTCCCAATACAAGGAGGTACAGCCGAACGCATTACTTCTTTAAGCGGTGCTTACGAAGTAGAAGTATCGCCTGACGAAAAGAAGTTGGCTTTCCGATACTCTTATAGCAACAAGCCTTGGGAATTATTTGTGATGGAGAACAAAGCGGAAGCTCCTGTTCAACAACTTACTAACTCTCTTACGGCTGAATTCAATTCCTATAAATGGAGAGATCCACTTGTTACTACCGTGAAAGCCCGCGATGGTGCCGACATCTATACCCGTTTATTCAAACCTGAAAAACCAAACGGAGCAGCCGTCATTTTTGTTCACGGGGCGGGGTATTTACAAAACGCTCACAAGTGGTGGAGCTCTTACTTCCGCGAATACATGTTCCATAATTTATTGGTGGATAAAGGCTATACGGTTATCGATATGGACTATCGTGCCAGTGCCGGCTATGGCCGCGATTGGCGCACTGGTATTTACCAATTTATGGGAGGAAAAGATTTAACGGATCATGTAGATGGTGCAGCATGGCTTGTAAAGGAACACGGCATTGATCCGAAACGCATTGGTATTTACGGAGGTTCCTATGGTGGGTTCATTACACTCATGGGTATGTTCACTACACCAGGAGTATTTGCGGCTGGTGCTGCTCTCCGACCTGTAACCGATTGGGCACATTACAATCACGGCTATACAGCCAACATTCTAAATACTCCCGTGCTGGATAGCGTTGCTTATGCGAAGAGCTCTCCTATTTATCATGCAGAAGGTTTACAAGGAGCCTTGTTAATGTGCCACGGCATGGTAGATGTGAATGTGCATTTTCAAGATGTGGTTCGTCTATCGCAACGACTAATAGAATTGAAGAAAGAAAATTGGGAGTTGGCGGTATACCCCATGGAAGATCACGGCTTTGTAGAGCCTAGCAGTTGGACGGATGAGTACAAAAGAATATTAAAACTATTTGAAGAAAATTTAAAAAAGTAAAAACCCCTTTTAGCATACTTTTAAAATGGTCTGTGAAAAACACAGACCATTTTAATTTTCAGAATGTAAAAGAAGCTAGAAACAACTTAGATGTATTCGTGAAAGTGATGAGGAAGATGTCGCACCTTCCAGTATCCGAACAGTTAGAAACAAATCAGTTCCGCCTGCTAGCATAGGGAGCATCTTCACTAAGAATATTCACATGCTCAAATAAATCTGTTACCACTTGCTTAGAAGACTCGGGTGTTACTGCTCTGAAATACTTAAGCAAATCAGCTGTGGTTGCATAGCGGAGTGGTTTCTTTAGATTATTAAAAGAATGCCAGTCATTAAGGAAATTCTTCAGCGCCAGGTTGACATTTTCTTCACCAATAAGTTGTTGCAATTCGTACATGTTAAGTGCCCCTTTATTATAGTAAATATGCTTTTCGTTTTCAACCAAGGCTAATGGCACTTCTTCCTTGCTAGACTTTAAGTTTGCTTTCCTGTATTCATCCAATTGGAACTTCAGGAATTGTTGAATTTTTTCTTCAGGATATTTAGCTTTAAGCACCATCATGGCAGAATATTGTGCCAGCGTTTCCAAAATCATGTTTTGCCCTTGTACGTTCGCAGCTTCCAGTTGCATGCCCCACCATTGGTGAGCCACTTCATGTGCCGTGATATAAAATACCATGTCAACATCCTTTTCATCATCAATATTCATTACAAAACCGATGGCTTCTGAAAAAGGAATAATACCAGGCAACGATTGGGCAAAGGAGTTATATCGGGGAAACTCCGCAATGCGAAGTTGTCTATATGGGTATGGACTAAAATTAATACTGTAATAGTCCAACGACATTTTCATGGATTCCATCATACGTAGGAGGTTGTATTCATGCCCTTTCTGGTAGTAGATCTCCAGCGCTACAGCGGCATCAATACCATTGCCAGTGGGAATGCACGTATCACGCATTACTTCGTATGCAGCAGATAGAATCGGGTAGAAGTGGATGATCCTTTGATCGGTTCTGTAATGAAAATAATTACGACCATCTGTATTCCATGCTGCTACTAAGTCGCCAGACGTTAGCGCTGATTGTGGAGCTTCCGTGCTAATTGTTATATCTAACATGACGCCATTGGAATCGCTTCCATTCCGAGCATTTACTAATTCTCTTTCTTCCTCGCGCCTGGCCTTTTGCAATCGTGGAGCCAGCTTAAAATCTCTTCGATCATCCTCCTCTTCCAATTCATATTTTTTTTGATAACCAAAAATTGGTAACACCGCATTATCAAAAAAGGTACCATTATAAACCATGTCTGTATCGAAATCGTCTGTTTCAAAACCCTCTGGTTGTAAGGTTTGTGTGAAATCCATTTTCAGCGTATCGCCCGGAGCCAGTGATTCACTTAATTCATAAATGGTATAATGATACTTTTCAAAGGAACTGTTTGTTGTCACATGTCGATCAAAAACCATTCTCTTTAAAGACACTTTTGATGCGATCAGTTTTTGTACATGAATTTCATCTATTGGTGTATCAGTTGTATTCGTTACAAAATAAGAGCCTGTTATGACATACGCTCTTTTTGAAGGAAACAATTCAACATTCAGCTTGACATCTGTAATTTTGGGCTGTGGCAAATACTCAAACTGTTTTAAAGATTGCTCATACGCGACCCTGAAAGCATCTTGTTCATACTTCGTCCAAAGCTCATTGACAACGTTGGTATTGTAGAAAATGTAAGCCCCTATACTAAGGAACACACATAAGCAGACTAAACTGAAAATGCCCAGTGATTCTTTGATTTGATTCAGTCCCCTTGTCCATCGTTTTCTCAATCCGTTTTCCACACCGTTAGCCATCACGCTACTGGAAAGGATCAAGAGCAACACACCAAACACCAGCCAATACGCTTTAACCCAGAGATAGCCTGTTAGGAAGTGTCCATAACCATTCATATCGGAATACGTGGCGAGTGAAGACCCACCGAAGTTGAGCAGTGCATGCTCCAGACCAAAGGTGCTAATGGCTACAGTTATGATTGCGAACGCAATGGTGGCGAGCATACCCATAAACTTGTTACCGGTAAGCGCCTGAAAGAACAAGGCGGCAAAAGTATACAAGGCAAGAAATGGAAACAACTCTAAAAAGAATCCAAAGAAATAGACATCCAACTCGTAGCGATAATAACCATTTGTTGTTTGAAATAAAATACCTGCTAAAATCAGTGACAGCATGACGATGGCATAAATGAATAACAATCCCAATAGTCGGCTGCTCACATTCACAAAACGATGGAGAGGCGTGGCGTCATGAATGAGTTCAAACTTTACGTCCCTTTCCTTCCACATAATTTCACCAGCATAAAAAACCACAATGATCATGAAGAAATAGATAGACATTTCTCTTAACTCCTCTATCATCAGGTACGTGGTGGGATAACTGTCGACACCATAGGAGGTGCCTAAACTCACGGAGTTCACAAGCATCACAATAAAGCAGCACACAATAATCGCCCAGAAGGAAGTTAGCTTGAGTATAGATACACTATGAAACCAGGTATTGAGTAGTAGCTGAATACATTGTGATCTAATACCATACACGAGTGTAACAGAGGGTAAACCTGTGGGGGAATGATCCGTTGCCACTTTAATTTTTTGCTCTTTCTTTTTATTGAAAGATTTTTCAGTGACAACGATCAACTGAAATCGGATATAACCAATGATTAGCGCAACAAGCCCCAGTGCTATCCAGAACAATTTGTTCATCAGCATAATGCCCGACAGTGGAATGAGTTGGAGGTTTCTGTCTTCGACTGTCCAGCCCTTACTTGCCTGTGTTAACGTGGTGAGCGAAAAGGGATCTAATAACGCTTGAAAGGTTTCATTGGTAATACCTTTGGTAATCATAAACAAAACAAAGATGACAATGCCTTGCGTGTATACCACCATTAGTTTTTTACTAAGTGCGCCCGTTACAAAAAATACGGAAGCCCCAAAAAATAAGGTGGGCAATACCACCCAGAGGAAGGGTTGCAGGTAATTGATGAACTGAAAAGGCAAAAATTCCTTCGGATCATTCCAAGGCATATATTCTCCCACCACCATGCCCCAGAGGAGACTACTGAAAATAAAGAGCAACACGACAAAAGATCCTAAGAAGCGACCCAGTAAGTAATTTCTTTTGGAGATGGGATTAACATAGATAAGAGAGGTTACATCATACTGAAAGTCGCGCAACACAGGCACACCCATAATCATCGATGCAATAATCATAGACAATCCTGTAATGGCTCCCATGGTTTTGGCTATCACAAAAGGCGAGTTCTTCTTGACTAAGCCTATATCTATTCCCTGAAAAATGAATTCAACACCCACAACAGAGAACAAGAATAACAGCAGAAAGAAAAAATAAGTCTCTGGTCGCTTTAATCGGTATTTTAATTCGAATATGAAAAATTCGTATAACATGATCTTAGAGATTAGGCGTTAAGAATTTGAGACATGTACACATCTTCCAGGTTGGCGTCAATGGCTTTGAAATTCGACCCTGGGTGGGTGTCACTCAATACATGGATAATTTGTTTTCCCAAATACAAACGATCGCTGATGACGTGGTATTCATTTTTGTATTGAGTCAGTTCGCTTTTGTGTATCACCTTCTCATACAATTTCCCCTGTAGGTTTTCCATGATTTGGATAGGATTGCCCTGGATAATCACTTTGCCTTTGTTAATAATGGCCATGCGCGTACACAGTTCTTTCACATCATCGACTATATGCGTGGAGAGAATCACTATGGTTTGTTCTCCCACCTCGCTGAGCAGATTATAAAACCGATTCCGCTCAACGGGATCAAGCCCTGCAGTGGGCTCGTCTACAATTAACAGCTTGGGATTGTTTAAGAGCGCCTGTGCAATGCCAAAGCGCTGCTTCATTCCTCCGGAAAATTCGCCCAGTTTTTGTTTTCGCACTTCATAGAGATTTACCTTGTGAAGAAGCGCCTCTATAATTTCTTTGCGCTCCTTTCGATTCACAATGCCCTTCAAAACGGCCAGGTGATTCATCAACATCTCTGAAGAGAGTGCAGGGTATACACCAAATTGCTGAGGCAGATAGCCCAATACTTTTTTTAACTCATTCGGTTGTTCCCGTATATTGAGGTTCCCCAAATGAATGCTACCCTCCTCCACATCTTGTAGGGTGGCGATGGTGCGCATGAGTGTTGATTTACCGGCTCCATTAGGCCCGAGCAGACCAAACATGCCTTTGGGTATTTGTATTGAAACATTTTGGAGTGCCTTCACTCCGTTGTTGTATGTTTTAGAAAGATTAGCGATGATCAGATCGTTCATAGATTAATTGTATTTTGATCCAATACTATCCTAAGTAACAAGGGTAAGAAAAGAACTGGGATGGATAGCCTTAGCGTAGGTACGGATGACGTGTCTTCAGTAGAAGATTTTTTTACACCTGTTCACGATGTATTCGTCCCACACATCGTTAAGTCTGCCACAGTCTGTGCAATCCAGATAGAATTTTGGGTAATTTTGTGCAATGACTTTTTTCAAAAACCGCTTTACGAAGCAAGGTCTTCAAAGACTGGTACCGTACTTTTTTATAGTTACGACCATTTTAATCATGGTTTTTAATGATGCCTTTGGAGATGAAGACGGATATGTCGTTTTCAGTCTATTGTTTTTTACCTCCATGGGTCTATGGATATTACGATGGGTAATTATTCAGATTAAATTCATTCTACGGCTCAAGAAAGAAAAAACGCAGGCTGAATTAATGCATTTGAAAAGTCAGGTCAATCCGCATTTCTTTTTCAATACCTTGAATAACCTCTATGGATTGGTAGAACAAGACACTGTTAAAGCACAACAACTAATACTTAAGCTGTCCGACATGATGCGCTACAGTATCTATGAAGGACAAAAGGATTGGGTGACTTTAGCGGATGAAATCACCTATCTTGAGAACTACATGGATTTGCATCGGATGCGTTACCATAAGGAAATTGCTATTCGTTTTGATATAGAGGTAGAGGACAGGAGTATGACAATAATGCCCTTACTCTTTATTATCATGGTGGAAAATGCCTTTAAACATGGTGTGGAAAAATTAAGAAAGGATGCGTTCGTTCACATTCGATTAAAAGCCACAAAGAAATTGGTTGATTTCGAAATAGAAAATAACGTTGATCCTGAGGACAAGCAGAGTAGCGGAGGAATTGGTCTTACCAACCTGAAACAACGATTAGCATTGGTTTATTTGAATAAGCATGAACTTAATATCTCTTCACAGGCCGACCTATATAAGGTTCGATTAAGACTTTCTCTATGAGTACAAAATACATAATCGTAGATGACGAGTCTGTTGCGCATGACATCATAAAAAAATATTGTGCCCTGTTGCCCAACATGCAGCTGATGAAGGATTGTTACGATGCCATTGAAGCCATCGAATACCTCAATACCCATGCGGTAGACCTAATTTTTCTGGATCTGAACATGCCTAAACTACAAGGTTTCGACTTTTTAAAAACACTGCCGCACCCGCCCAAGGTAATTGTGACAACTGCCTATAGCGAACACGCGTTGGAGGGTTATGAATTGAACATTGTAGACTATCTGTTGAAACCTTTTTCATTCGAACGTTTTTTGAAAGCAATCAATAAGACATTTTTAGACAACGAGAAGACAAAAGGCAGTACAGATCCTGAAGTGTTGACTGCAAAACCAGTTAGAATTTTTCTACGCACAAATAACAAACACATCCAGGTTGCGCTGGACGATATTTTGTTCATAGAGGCCTCTGGCAATTATGTTAAAATTGTATTGAAAGAAGAGACCATTACCCTGCGCGGAACCCTATCTTCCGTTATGGAGCTCATTCCGGCAGATGGTTTTATCCAAGTACACAGATCCTTTATGATCGTTCGAAAGCACATTAAAAGCATAGAAGGCAACGAGATCATGATTGATACGTACAGGATTCCAGTTGGAAAACTCTATAGAGCAAAAGTAGATGAGCTTTTTAGTAGATTGAAGAAATGATCAAATTAATTTCGCAAGCGTACTGATATACCGCTCCGGTACTTCGCCTTTCGTAGCTAATTGATAGTCGTTGTAACTGCACGGAATAATACTATTACGCGTGTAGCGCTTCACGCCATTGGGGTTTGGTACTTCCAGCCACCACTTCTCACTCATTTTACTTTTATAAAAAGAAATAGTTTCCGGATCAGAAGGCATAGACACGGTGTACTTGATAAAGTCGTTGCCCTTAAAATTCTGTTCGTTCTTTCTGTGGTAATAGCCTTCGATAAAATACCAAAGCATAGTAGCGACAACCGAAGCTGTTTTTTGGCGCGCATCATCTAACTCCGGATGATAACCGTAGAAACCTACTGAGCTTAGTTTTTCGTTCATACCGGCATACCAACAAATCTGGCAAGCTTCTTCTCCTGTTAGACCAAAAGCTTGCGCGTGCCGATTGCCCGGTGCATCGCTTGATCGAATGGCCGTAACATCAAACGACAACAAATCCGCATGACGAATGGAGGGTTCCATCTCCTGCATATTTGTGCGCATTTGGCCGATGCGAAAGGCCTCGAAGTACAACTTCTCCAACACCGAAACAGACAATGGATCGATCAAATAACTTTGATAGGCAAGGTGTATGTAATTGAAAAGGTAGTTAGGCTCGTGTAATAATATTTTATGAATGTGTCTGCGTTCTACCGGTGACTCAGGATCATCCTCCAAATCTAAAAAGGCATCAACATTTAAGAAACTGACAAGTTTTTCGAACGTTTCGTAGGCAGCATATTGACCGTAGTCCAGATCGTGCGCACCACCAATAATAATAGGCAATACATTTTGTTCCAACACAATACGACACACTTCACTGATGCGTGTGTACAATTCTGCCCGGTCATGCCCGGCATTTAAGTTTCCTAAGTCTACAATTCTATATGCACCTGTTCCACGCTTCAGATTGTACAATTTCTTACGAATTTCATCTGATGCTTTTGTATCCGGATCGGTGATGCCAATTAATACAATATGTGAATCGCGGTAGTCGGGCATTTTATCGCCATACACACGAATATTCTTGTAAAAAGAGGAGGGCGAGGTGATGTTCTCGTAGATCGATTCATCTACCGGAGAGAAAAAAATGGTTAAGTCCATAGTGGTTGGAATGAAGGGTGAATATAGTCATTCCGTACCTGAAGTGTAAAAGGAGTCTTAGTTCGATTTAAAAATCACCTTTGTAAAGACAGCCGCATCATTAAAATTGGGACAAGTATTGAAGCCTGCAATACCCCCGAATTTACAGAGCTCTTTGCCTATGCAGTCATATACAACAGTCATCGCGTCTGCACATCCCACACAAGGGTTAATGGAGATCACGATCTGACCTTCGTATTCATATTGCTCAATGATTCCGTCTTGTGAGCGATTGCGCTTCATGGCATCTACTTGCTCTTGTAACCATTCGTTATTATCGCAAGGCAACAAAAGAGAGTCGTCACAGGTGAAAGCAGAAAGGGAGATGTAGAGAATGCTGATGATAATGAATACTTTTTGCATAACAGCTTTTCCCCTTAGACACAACTATGATGAGAATCGTTGGAAACAAAATTCTGTAAACCTCTCTAAAACAAAAAAGCCTCCCAATAACGGGAGGCTTTCTTTTATTGGCTGGTGCGTTTTAACCACCAAAATCGTCAAAGCGAATATTTTCTTTCGGTGTGCCCATTTCATCGAGCATTTTCAATACCGCAGCGTTCATTAATGGAGGTCCGCACAAGTAGAATTCAATATCCTCTGGTGCAGGATGATTCTTCAAATAGTTATCAAATAAACACTGATGGATGAACCCTACGTATCCGTCTGCCTCCTTATCATCCAAACTCTTCTTCACCTTCCAGTTATCTTCCGGAAGCGGTTCGCTCAAACCAATATTAAACTGGAAGTTCGGGAACTCCTTCTCGATTTTGCGGAAGTGCTCTGTGTAGAACAATTCCTTTTTCGAACGACCACCATACCAGTAGGATACTTTACGGTTCGTCTTTTCTGTGTGGAACAAGTGGAAGATCTGTGCACGTAAGGGAGCCATACCCGCACCACCACCGATATACACCATTTCACGTTGTGTCTTATTGATATGGAATTCACCGTAAGGGCCAGAGATGGTAACTTTATCGCCAGGCTTGCGGGAAAATACATACGAAGAACAGATACCAGGATTTACATCCATCCATTTGTTATTGGCGCGATCCCATGGTGGCGTAGCAATACGGATGTTCAACATCACAATATTTCCTTCGGCAGGGTGATTGGCCATCGAGTAAGCACGGAAGATGGGTTCTTCGTTCTTCATCTTCAAGCCCCATAATTTAAACTTATCCCAATCTCCTTTAAATACATCTGGATTCGCGTGACCCAATTCAGGGTGAGGCTTAATGTCCATGGTGCTGAAATCGACCGTAAGAGCAGGCACATCAATCTGAATGTAGCCACCCGCTTCAAAGTGAAGTGTTTCACCCGGAGGAAGTTTTACGACAAATTCTTTAATGAAGGTAGATACGTTGTAGTTAGACACCACTTCGCACTCCCACTTCTTAATACCAAAAATCTCATCCGGAATGCGGATGGTCATGTCTTGTTTTACTTTTACCTGACAACCCAAACGCACATTACCCAATTTCTCGGCACGGCTTAAGTGGCCCATTTCGGTGGGCAACACATCGCCTCCGCCAGACTCCACCACACACTTGCACATGGCACAGGTTCCACCTCCACCACAGGCAGAAGGAAGAAATATTTTCTCGTTCGCGAGGGTAGACAACAAAGAGCTACCGGCTGAAACCGTGATTGTTTTTTCGCCATTGATCTGAACCTTTACCGGACCAGACTGTACGAGCTTTGCCTGCGCAAAGATGAGGAGTGCCACCAGCAACAAAATGATGGCGGTAAAGGCAACAATGGAAGAGGTGATAACCATAAATCCAGAAATTTTAAGTCCACAAATATAGAAAGTGGGCGACAATTAATTATTGACCGGCTTTGTAATTTTTGGGACTTTAAAATGCTCTTAATCAATTGGTTATGAACACCAGAGGTAGTGGGTAATAATTCAAGCCACTAAGCCCCTGAAATTTACTCCCTACACTCTTATCTCCTTAAGACAATCAAGCAACCTCCAAAACCGAAACTTTCTCTCGCGCGCTTACTTTAAACTCTGCGTTGGGTGCCAGCACCACACTCACACCCAGTAACACACTCCATGTTTTTAGTTTCTCCAAGGATACCAGACCACTGAGCAATTGTTTACCATTAGCGGCATAACCAGACTTAAATTTCTCAAAATCGTGAATGGTAATGGGTATCTCCTTTTCAAAACTAACCACTGCTTCCACCACCAAATCATTGGAGAAAGTTAAAGGCTCATGTTGCAAGCGTTTTTTGTACTCATAGCAATATCCATAGGTTAAAGCAGACACATCAGAAAGTACCGCGGAGCCAGTGGGATAACTACCTGCGCCTTTTCCAACAAAAGTTTGCTTCTCGGCAAAAGCTCCCTCTACCAATACAGCATTGTACTCATTGCGGATAGAAGCTAAAGGATGTTGTTGTTCAATAAATTGAGGAGCCACAAAGCCGAACACTTTATTGCCATGTTTAAAAGCACGTGCTACCAATTTAATGCTGAGGTTATTTTCTTTGGCATACTTCAAATCCGTTTCAGAAATTTTATCAATGCCAATGTTGATAACCTGATCGGGTTGTACAAATACACCAAATGTATGTGCGATGGCAATCACTAATTTAAATTTAGGATCGAAGCCTTCTACATCGAGCGCAGGATCGGTTTCAGCAAAACCCAATTCCTGGGCTTTTGCTAAGGCATCGGCATAACTCTTACGCTCTTCAAACACTTTGGTAAGAATGTAATTAGTCGATCCATTAAAAATTCCTTCGATAGATGTCAACAAATCATTGTCATAATACTCTTCTAGGTTTCGGATAATTGGAATGCTGCCACAGACCGAACCTTCATATAAAATAGATTTACCGTATTGTTGTTGAAGACTGTAAATCTCTTCCAGGTTTTCTGCCAGCATACGCTTATTGGCAGTTACTACATGTTTTCCGTTTTTGACTGCTTGCTTTACAATATCAAATGCCGCGGTGTGATCGTTGATCAACTCTACTACGATATCAATATCCGGGTCATTCAATACCTCCTCTTTATCAGTGGTAAATAAGTCCGAAGAAAGTGAGCGAGTCTTGGTTTTGTCTTTGATGACGATGCGTTTTATCTCCGCCTTCACGCCTTGTGTTTGGCTGAGTACATTGTACAAACCTTGTCCTACTACACCAAAGCCAAAAAGTCCGATGGTTAATTTCTTTTTCATACTATTATAGATGCTGTTGTATAAAACTTTTTTAAAATTTTCGTTAACTGTTTTACCTCGACCAAAAAACCATCGTGCCCATAGAGAGAACTGATCGTTTGAATGTCAGCATTGGGGATGTGCGTTGCGAGAAACAACTGTTCCTGCACAGGAAAGAGGATATCGCTATCGATACCGATAACCAGCGTATGAGCCTTGATCTTTTGCAAAGTCTCCTCTGTGGTACCGCGACCTCGCCCCACGTGATGACTGTCCATCATTTTACTTAATGTCCAATAGGAAAAGGCATTGAAACGCAGCTGCAGTTTCTTTCCTTGATACTGTTGATATGTAGCCGCCCGAAACTGATCGGTTGTTTCCAAGGATGTTTCACTTTGTGTCTGATCAAACGTATCATAGGTACGATACGAAAGCATCCCAATTGCGCGGGCCGCTTTCAATCCTTCACTCCCCGCCAGGTAATCATTGTTTTTCCACGAAGTGTCTGCGTCTATGGCCATACGCTGGGCTTCATTAAAAGCAATACCCCAGGGGGAATGATAGGCATTGGTAGCAATGGGTATGATGTGCTCAAAAATATCCGGCTCTTGTATGGCCCACTCTATTACATGCTGTCCACCCAAGGAACCTCCGATTAAGGTGTGAACCGAAGAGATGCCCAATGATCTGCGCAGCAAATCAAAAGCACGCACCACATCACGATTGGTAAGAGTAGGGAAATCATGGAAGTAAATTTTACCCGTTTCCGGATTTACCGAAAAGGCATTGGTTGATCCATAGGAACTTCCCAAGATGTTGGCACAGATAATAAAATGTTCATCGGGATTAAATACACTACTCCGACTGAATAATTCACTCCACCAGGTGCTGACATCCGAGTTTCCGGTGAGGGCATGGCATACCCACACCACGTTGTCTCGGGTGGCATTTAATTTTCCCAAGGTCGTGTAGCGAAGCTGGAAGCCCGGAAGGTAACCTCCGAGTTCCAGCTCAAACGATTCGTTAAAGTAAAATGTTGATTCGTGTTTCATGTGCTAAGAAATCAACGCTTGCTCAAAAACTTTCTCCAATGCCTGCGCAAAATCTGCCTTGATGTCTTCGATATGCTCAATTCCAACTGACACACGCAAGAGTGTTGGCAAGACACCTGAAGAAAATTGTTCTTCTTCACTGAGTTGCTGGTGCGTAGTTGCCGAAGGTTGAATGATGAGCGTTTTGGCATCGCCCACATTGGCCAGGTGACTCACTAACTTGAGCGAGTCAACAAATTTTGTTGTGTGCTCTTTGGTGCCATTCAAGGTGAAAGAGAGTACGGCACCAAATCCGTTGCGTAAATATTTCTTTGCCAGTTTATGATAGGTGCTGCTTTCCAAGCCTGGATAATTCACACTTTCAATCAACGGATGTGCTTCCAACCATTGCGCCAGTGCTAAAGCATTATCGACTGCTCGTTGCACGCGCAAGGACAAGGTTTCAACTCCCTGAATAAACAAGAATGAATTAAAAGGACTGAGTGCGGGACCAAAATCGCGCAAACCTTCTACACGCGCGCGAATGATGAAAGCAATGTTGGGCAAGCCCAGCGGATTGTTAACACCAAATACTTCGGCAAACTTTAATCCATGATACCCTTCAGAAGGTGCAGTGAATTGTGGAAACTTACCATTACCCCAATCGTAGTTACCGCTGTCGATGATGACGCCACCAATAGACGTTCCATGGCCACCAATCCATTTGGTAGCAGAAGCAACAACGATAGCGGCTCCGTGTTCGATTGGACGAAACAAATAACCACCGGCACCAAAAGTATTGTCAACAATAAGCGGTAGGTCATGCTTCTTGGCCAGCGCAGCGATGGCATCAAAATCAGGAATATTAAAACCCGGATTGCCAATGGTTTCTAGATAGATCGCTTTTGTTTTGTCATCAATTAATTTTTCGAAAGCTTCTGGCCTATCTCCTTCTGCAAAACGTACTTCGATTCCCAGGCGTTTAAAAGCAACTTTAAATTGATTGTATGTTCCTCCGTATAAAAAAGAAGTGCTCACAAAATTGTCGCCTGCTTGTAAAATATTATTGAGTGCAATGAATTGCGCTGCTTGTCCGCTGCCAACAGCCAGTGCTGCCACGCCCCCTTCCAGGGCTGCGATGCGTTTTTCAAACACATCAGTGGTTGGATTCATGATGCGCGTGTAAATATTTCCAAACTCTTTTAATGCAAAGAGATTGGCTCCGTGTTCGGAGTTTTTAAAGGTGAAAGAAGTAGTCTGATAGAGAGGGACTGCTCGTGCGCCTGTAGCATCAATATCGTGACCAGCATGCAATTGTAGCGTTTCAAAACGTTGTGTAGACATAGTTATAGTATTAAAATGTTGAAAAGGATTTCAGAAAATAGAAATAGACAAAGCGATGACGGGAAGCGTCAAGCCTTGGGAGTTGTGTTACGAAAAAGGAAATTCGTTAACAGCAACAGCAGCCTGCCTGTCCGGCAGGCAGGCGCATGCAACAACACATGCTGCAAGGCATAATAGAGCAAATGAATGATTGAATGGAGTCGACAATAGAAGACTGCAGGTAGTCTAAACCTTCCTTAACGGTAGGCAGGCCTGAACTGATGAGTGCTTTGAAGTTGAATGTTTTCATTTTCAATCGCTTTATAGTTCTCCTCAACACCTTGTTGGGAGCAGGATTTAGCACCTGACGGGATTTTCCCGGGTTGCTAGTGCTTCACAGAGCCTGTTCTCTCAGCACTTCTTTATAAATCGATTCAGCGATGTGCTTCTTCGACTATGATGATGCAAACGTATAGTAGATTGGTAGAGTTTCCAAATCTTGATGAAAACTTTTTAAAAAATTTCCGACTTACGATTGTTAGTAGCGGTCCTTTTTCAAGAGTATAATCTGCCCTGTGTGGTATAAATCGTGGTGAATGATGCCGTGTAGCATGATGGAAAACTTGAAAGGACGACCCGGAACTTTTTCTTCTAACCTCTCCAAAGGAGTTTGCTCCAACAGCTTTAGTAAGCGCACTTGACTCTTTTTTAGTGTTTCTATTGCTTGCTTCCAATTCCCCTCTGATGGGAAATTCATCTCATCGCTAACATCATACTCAGCATTTCCCTCCAGCTTTTCACAAACAAAATTTCTCCACGCAGTCATGTGCATCACCAACTCCAGAATGCTGTGTGAATCTCTAAATCGTTGATTCGCCTGTTCTGCACTCACTCCTTCCAATGCCTCGAGTACGGCTGGCCCGTGCCAGGCATTCTTTTCGAAGGTATGCGAGAGTGTATCGATGAGTCTTTGTATTTCCGTTTTTTTCATATTGTCAAAAATAATAAAGGCCAGTATAAACCGGCCTTTCATTTAATAATTGATCCAAGTATTATTCTCCAACCCCATTCCGCACACCACTAATCCAACCAGCTACTAAGTTGTATAGAAATTCGGTAATAATGCTTCGTGTCAATCTAACAATTTAGGTCAACATACCACCGTCTACCTGCAACACTTGCCCCGTCATGTACGATGACAAATCCGATCCGAGGAATACACAAGCATTCGCCACATCATCGGGGCTACCACCGCGCTTCAACGGAATGGCATCGCGCCAGCTTTGCACGGTCTTCTCATCTAGTTTGCCTGTCATTTCTGTTTCTATAAATCCAGGCGCAATGGCATTACTACGAACACCACGAGAACCCAATTCCAAAGCAACCGATTTTGTAAAACCAATAATACCTGCTTTTGAAGCAGCGTAATTAGCCTGGCCTGCGTTTCCTTTCAAGCCTACCACCGATGTCATATTAATAATAGAGCCACTCTTTTGCTTCATCATTTGTTTAGTCGCGGCCTTCACCGTATTGAAGCATGATTTCAGGTTGACGTTGATCACACGGTCCCAGGCTTCTTCGTTCATGCGCAGCAATAAGTTATCCATGGTAATACCCGCATTGTTCACCAATATGTCTAGCGACCCAAAGTCAGCGATCACATCGTTGATCAATTTATCGGCTTGTGCAAAATCAGAAGCATCCGAACGATAGCCTTTTGCTTTTACTCCTTTTGCTGTGAGTTCTGCCTCCAGCGCCTGACCTTGTTCCACACTTGATAAATACGTAAAGGCCACATTGGCACCTTGTTCTGCAAACTTTAAAGCGATAGATCGGCCAATGCCTTTAGATGCTCCTGTTACCAGGGCGGTCTTACTTTGAAGTAGTTTCATTTTTAGATTTTAGGTGTTTATAGAAAAGGATAATAAAAATAACTAAGCCAATGATTCCGGCATCTCTCAGGTAAAGACCGGTCTTCTGTTGATACTGTAATTTCAAAAATGTACCCGCCACCACGGAGAGTGAGCTGGCAGCTAAAAGAATGATATGAAATAGCTTCATTTCCTCAAAAGTAAACAAAAGCCGTAAATCAGTTAAATTTTGCCCCTACTCATTGGTCATCCCGTTTTGAAAGCGAAAATGCAGGCTTATCTTTGGCAGCGAATTTAACAGCATTACTATGTCTAAATATGATTTAATCGTTATCGGCAGTGGTCCTGGTGGTTATGTTGCCGCCATTCGTGCCTCTCAATTGGGTATGAAAGTAGGGGTGGTCGAAAAAGCAGAACTAGGAGGCATTTGCTTGAACTGGGGCTGTATACCCACCAAAGCCTTGCTAAAAAGTGCTAACGTTTTTGAATACATCAAGCACGCTAAGGACTATGGAGTAACCGTGGGTGATGCCAAGGCTGATATTAAGGACATGGTAAAACGCAGCCGCGATGTTGCGGCTGGTATGAGCAAAGGCATTCAATTCTTATTCAAGAAAAATAAGATCGATCATTTAGCAGGTTTCGGTAAGCTGAAAAAGGGTGGCAAAGTAGAAGTGACTGATGCCGAAGGAAAGAAAACTGATTACGAAGCAAAAAATATAATCATTGCCACGGGTGGCCGCTCACGCGAATTGCCTTCTATGAAAATAGATGGTAAAAAAATTATTGGCTACCGTGAAGCCATGGTACTGCAGGAGCAACCTAAGAAATTGTTAGTGGTCGGTTCTGGCGCCATCGGTGTTGAGTTTGCCTATTTCTACAATACCATCGGCACAGAAGTAACCATCGTGGAGTTTCTTCCACGCATTGTTCCTGTTGAAGATGAAGAAGTATCCAAGCAATTAGATAAGTCATTCAAAAAAGCAGGGATAACCATCCACGTAAATTCTGAAGTAACCAAAGTAGACACTTCCGGGAAAGGTTGTGTGGCTACCGTGAAAACACCGACTGGTGAAATCAAGATTGAAGCAGACATTGTTCTTTCTGCAGCCGGTGTCGTAACCAATCTTGAAGGCATTGGCCTGGAAGATGTGGGTGTGAAAACAGATAAAGGAAAAGTGATCGTTGATGATTACTATAAGACCAACGTAGCAGGTGTTTATGCGATTGGTGATATCGTAAAAGGACCTGCGCTGGCACACGTTGCTTCTGCAGAAGGTATTATCTGCGTAGAGAAAATTGCCGGACAAAATCCTCATCCATTAAACTACAACAACATTCCAGGTTGTACGTATTGCTCTCCTGAAATTGCTTCCGTTGGTTACACAGAAGAAGCTGCCAAGAAAGCTGGTTACGAAGTGAAGGTGGGCAAGTTTCCTTTCACCGCATCCGGCAAAGCAAAAGCTGCCGGTGCACCGGATGGTTTTGTAAAAGTAATTTTTGACGCCAAGTATGGCGAGTGGTTAGGTGCACACATGATTGGTGCGAACGTAACTGAAATGATTGCAGAAGTGGTGGTGGCACGTAATCTGGAAACAACTGGCCACGAAATCATTAAATCTGTTCATCCACACCCTACGATGAGCGAAGCTGTCATGGAAGCTGCTGCGGCTGCTTATGGCGAGGTAATTCATTTGTAAAATATAATCACCAATTATAAAAGAGGCTGCCTACAAGCAGTCTCTTTTATTTTAATGGCTTGCCGCAACAAAGATTTTTTTCTTACTTGATTGCTGTATCAACCCCACTACACACCATATTGAAGAAGCAGCACTCATTGCTCGTCTTAAAGACAGAGACAAGAAGGCGCTTGCGTATCTCTACGATCATTATTCCGCTGCCTTGTATGGTGTTATTCATCGCATCCTCCTGAATGAACGTATAGCCGAAGAAGTGTTGCAGGATGTATTCATCAAAATCTGGGATAAAATAGACAGTTATGATGCCACTAAAGGCAAATTGTTCACCTGGATGCTGAACATAGCCCGAAATCAAGCCATTGACAAAACTCGATCGCGCGAAATTTCGAAAGAAAAGAAAACCAAGGGCATTGATTTACACGTAAATAGGATTGATCGAAGCGAATACGTTGAACAAAAGATTGAGGGGATTGGTGTACACGAAGTTTTAAAATCACTTCCGGAAGAACAACGTTTTGTAGTCGAACACCTTTATTTTAAAGGATACACGCAATCAGAATTAGCCGATGAATCGGGCATTCCGCTGGGAACTGTAAAAACCCGGCTTCGTGCGGCCATGCAACAGTTAAGAATAGTAGTAGGAACATCTTGAATATTGAAGAATACATATCGAGTGGCGTGTTAGAGGCTTATGCGGCAGGCATACTGTCTGACCTGGAACGTAAAGAGGTGGAGGATACTCTTGTCCAATACCCTGCCCTGCGCACTGAGCTCCTTGCTATTGAGCAGTCACAAGAAAAGTTCTTACAAAAAGTAGCGATCACCCCTCACGGATCGGTGAAAGAAAAACTCTTTGCTTCACTTGATAACAGAGATGCAGGGGCAAAAAGCATCCCGTTGGCAACACACACAAACAATAGTCTGATTTGGAAGTATGCGGTGGCCGCTTCCCTCAGCTTGGCTGTTGTTACTTCGTATCTCGCGTACTCCTACAGAGAACGGTGGATTACATCTGTCATTAGTTTGAATAATCTGATCGCTCAAAATCAACAAATCGCGCAAGATTATAATGTGGTGAACAATCGCATTAACCAAATTGAAAAGGATGTTCAGGTTCTCAATGATCCTTCCTTCCAGCGAGTGGTAATGGCGGGCACTGCGAATGCACCCGAGGCGAAGGCCTTTGTATATTGGAACGAAGAAAGCAAGGAGGTATACCTCAGCTTACAATCCATGCGCGAACTCTCACAAGAAAATCAATATCAGTTGTGGGCTATTGTAGACGGCAAGCCTGTAGATGCTGGTGTTTTCGATAGCAACCTGGCAGGGCTATTAAAAATGAAAGACATTGGCAAGGGCGCAGGTGCCTTTGCTGTAACGATTGAACCACGTGGAGGGAAAACATCACCTACGTTGGAGACCATGCAGGTAGTTGGCACCGTTGTGAAAGGATAAAGCCTGTCAAGGCTGTAAAATCATCGATAATTGCTGAGTAATAAACCTTATATAAAACTCTTTCGGGAGTCTGTGGTTTACTTAGTTGTATATTCGCGCATTCATTACTGTGAAGAAAAACATTCCTGTTCAGGGTTATTTTAAGCGTGCTAAGGTCTTTGGAGTTCTGGTTTTGGCGATTTTAGTCGCCTTACTCGGCCTAACGCTCTATAACTGGTACAATTCCTGATTGTAAAGCCTTTCGTTAACAGTCTGTTTTGATAATTTAGCAGACTAATCGATCATCGTTATGAAGGCTATTTCCGTTGCGCTTTTGCTACTCATTTCTGCTTTTTCAATAAAGGCACAAAATCAGGATTCTCTCATGCAGGTGCAGTATGCATCGGCACTCAAGAAGTTGGAGGCTAATAACCTGAACGATGCGGTCATTCAGTTTACCCAACTCATCAACTCCAATTTTTCCAATAAAGAAGTTTACGTAAAGCGAGGAGTGGCCTATGCCAAACAGCAACAATATGAGAAGGCAAAAGCCGATCTGGATGAAGCTGTAAAGGCTCGTATTAATACGGCTGAACTTTTTGAATACCGTGGAAATGCCAAATACAATTTGAACGATGCGCAGGGAGCTGTTACCGATTTGGAAAAAGCGGTGAGCATGGGGGTTAATACTTTTGAAACCTTTGCCAACCTGGGCAATGCCAAATTCAAGCTCGAGAGCTACCGCGATGCCATTACCAATTACGACAAAGCTATTGCGATAGGCAAAGCCGATGCCGTACTCTACAACAATCGTGGTAAGGCCAAATTCAATTTACAGGACTATCAAGCAGCGCTTCCCGATTTTGATAAAGCCATTGAATTAAAAGCCGGATATGATAAAGCGCTAGAAAACCGTGCCGAAACACGCTACAAACTGCAAGACTGGAAAGGAAGCATTGAGGATTTTGAAAAAGTGATAGCCTCCGGCAAAACAGAAACAGAGCTCTTTCAAAAACTTGGTACCGCTAAATATCAACTCAAAGATTACAAAGGAACTGTAGACGCTCTCACTAAAGTGTTGGCAAAAGGTGTTCGTGATAAAGATGTTTTCAGCATGATTGGCCTGAGTCAAACGCAGCAGGGCGATTGTGCTGAAGGCAGCAAAAATCTGGCGCAGGCAGTAGCTATGGGCAACAGCGATAAAGATGTGCTTTACCAATTAGGAACATGCCAGTACAAAAACAAAGAATATGCTTCCGCTACCGAATCACTAAGCAGGGCCATTACCGCTGGCATTAATACTCCGGAAGTTTTTCTGATGCGCGGTTATTCCGCCTTCAACACGAAGAACAATGAAGCCGCAGGGAAAGATTTTGAAAAAGCAATTTCGTTGGGCGCCAAAGAATATGAAGCCTTTAAAAATTTGGGTGACATTCTCTTTTTGAAAAACGATTTTACCAATGCGATCAAAAATTATGATGAGGCCTTAAAGCTGAACGACAAAGATCCCATCGTTTATAACAACCGCGGCAAGGCAAAATTCAATACTCAGGATTACAAGAATTCCTTGCCTGACTTTGACAAAGCCATTGCTCTAAAGGCTGATTACGATAAGGCCATCGAAAACCGTGGAGAAGCGCGTTATAAACTAGAAGACTGGAAGGGTGCTGCTGAGGATTTTGAAAAATTAACTACACTCGGAAAGACAGAGACTGAACTATTTCAAAAACTGGGAACTGCCAAATACCAATTGAAAGATTACAAAGGAACAACTGATGCCTTAACGAAAGTAACGCTCAAAGGAGTAAAGGATAAAGAAGTGTTTAAAATGCTTGGCTTAAGCCAGGCACAATTGAAAGATTGCACAGAAGCTGTGAAGAATTTGAGTGCCGCTGTCGCAATGGGTCTTAGCGATCAAGAGGTGTTTGTACAGCTTGGAACCTGTCAGTACAAAAACAAGGAATACACGGGCTCTGTTGAAAACATTAGTAAAGCCATTACGGCTGGTGCTAGCACGGCAGATTTATATCTCATGCGCGGACTCTCCTCTGTTAATCTGCAAAAAGCAGAAGGCGTTGAAGCGGATTTGGAAAAGGCCGTTGCCTTAGGAGCAAAAGACTTTGATGTATTTAAAAATCTAGGAGATATTAATTTCAAGAAAAATGATTTCGCCAAAGCAATCAAGTACTACGATGAGGCTTCTGTACTGAATGATAAAGACGCTGTGCTCTTCAACAACCGTGGTAAGGCTAAAATGAATAGCGATAATGTAAAGGGTTCCATTGCTGATTTCGACAAAGCACTTCAGCTAAAGGCAGATTACTCTAAGGCACAACTCAACCGAGGTACAGCCAAATACACCACTGGAGATTTTGCCGGAGCAGTAGGGGATCTCGACAAGGCAAAAGTAAGCGAGGGCGAAACGGCTGAGGTGGTGAAAATGCTTGGCTTGGCCAACTACACACTTGGTAAAAAAGAAGTGGCTAAAGACAATTTAGAGAAAGCCATTAAGGCAGGTGTTAAAGAAGGAAAGGTTTGGCTCTATGCCGGTTACCTGCGCTTTGATGCGAAAGACTACAAAGGAAGTGTGGAGGCACTTACTGCAGCAGAAGTAGCCGGAGAAAAAGAAGTCGGTGTTTATGAAAAAAGAGGTAAGTCTTCTTATCAACTAAAAGAATATGCGGCAGCCGTTGTCGATCTCGAAAAAACAACCTCCACCAACACCACCGATCTTGTTGCCTTTGAAAATTTAGGCTTGTCCTATCTGCAACTAAAGAAAGAAACAGAAGCATTGACAGCTCTGGAGAAAGCCATTACACTGAACAGTCAGGATAAAGCTGTGTATTATGCAGTAGGTAATGGACGCTTCAAACAAAATAATTTTACCGGTTCCATTGAAGCCTACGACAAAGCCGTTGCCTTGGGTGCATCCGATGAAGTTATTTACAACAACCGCGGAAAGGCAAAGGTAAATGCGAACCTTTTACAAGAGTCCATTGCTGACTTCGATCGCTCTATTGGGTTGAAAGCTGATTACACTCTTGCTTATATCAATCGTGGGACTGTTAAATACGCCTTAGAAGATTACAAAGGTGCTGCGGCTGACCTGGCTATTGTTGCTTCGCGAAATCAAGCGGGCACAGAAGAGTTTGCCCTTCTCGGTATTTCAAAAACAAAACTGGGTGAGCACAAAGTCGCTATTGATCCACTCACCAAAGCGATTGATGCAGGTAGCAAAAACGCAAAAGTATACGCCTCTCGAGGTATTTCGAATTTCGAACTGAAGGCATACGACAAATCTGTGGTTGACCTTGGGAAGGGCATTGAACTGGGAGAGCGTGGAGCTGATACATACTACAAACTAGGGACTGCCAAGTTTATGCTAAACGATTTTTCAGGGGCGCTCAGCGATTTTGATAAAGCGATTAACGGTGGTATCAATGATGCCCTTGCTTTCGACATGCGCGGCTTTTGCAAATTGGAAGCTAAACGCTACGAGGAAGCCCAAAGCGATTTCACAACAGCCATTGAACGAGATGGCAAGCTAGCCATTGCCTTTTTTCACAGAGGGAATGCCAAGTACTGGCTAAAGAATTTAACAGGTGCTTTAGATGATTACAATCAAGCGGTAAGCTTAGGACATAAAGATCCTATGCTTTACAACAATCGCGGTAAGGTGTACTTTGATATGGAGAACTATCCAGATGCTGTTAAAGATTTTAATGCTGCATTGAATACAAACAAGGAGTTAGTCATCGCCTATCAAAACAGAGGCAACGTATTTATCAAAACAAGTAAATATGATGAGGCTGCGAAAGACTTTCGTATGGTAGAGAAACTTTCTAAAAATCCGGATCCTGAATTATACCGATCTTTAGCCGATGCCTATTACAATGGCAATAACTACGTGGCCGCAGACGAGTACCTCACCAAACTCATCAATGCTGGCGTAAAAGACAAAACCGTTTACTACAGACGGGGCCGTGTAAATCTCGAACAAGAACTTTACCAGGAGGCGATCCGAGATTACGAAGCCGCACAAAAAGCAGGAGAAAACACACCGATTCTTTTTGCGGATAAAGCAAAGGCCTATCTGGGACTGGAGGATACTAAATCAGCCGTGACAGAATTGAACAATGCGGTTTCACTGGACCCCAAAAATCCAGACAACTATTTTAACCGTGCGCTTATTAAAGAAGAAATAGAAGACTATCAAAGCGCGATTCTTGATTACAATCAAGTTCTTCAGCTTAACCCGGAAGACGCGTTAGCATACTACAATCGCGCTACCTGCAAAGCAAACATGGATGATGTAGGAGCAGCCATCTCCGATCTGGATGACGCCATCCGCATTGATCCCAAGAATGCTTCCTACTACAAGCAACGAGGTAATTTCTATTATCAATTAGAAGAGAAAACCAAGGCCTGTACAGACTGGCGCAAAGCGGTAGAGTTGGGTGATCCTAAAGCAAGATTCTCGATTGAGAGCTATTGTAAATAGAGGAACGGCAATTATTTACGCTTTGCTGTTTTCTTTTGAGAAGGGGCTGATTTACTGGCTTCTTCATTTCGTTTGCCCGTTACGCGTCTGTACACCAATGTAAAAAACAACACCGTAGAGATCATAACGGCCCAATACCCATTGGCGAAACCATAGGTCATAATTTGATGAAGTCCCATGATAAAAAACGCCACAGAGGCAGAAAGTAAAATGGCGTCAATCAGCTTCATATTTCATCATCTTTTACTTCAAAATCGCCTGTTACGCGCTTAATTTCAAAGTCTGCTAAATCCTGTTTTGCCTCCATACCTTCTCCGTAAATCACATCTCCCTGCTGGCGTATGGTCACGAACTTGTCGGTAAATATTTTTTCTTGTTCCGGCTTCCAAAACAATTCTTCTGTGTTCAGTTGCTCTTGCTTTAACAGGTTCTTCACCACCACATCGCCTCTGCCGCGCCACTGCTTATCTGTTTTAAAGTAAAAAGCATGATTGGCAGAGAGTGTAGATTCAAGCTGTCCGAAGGCATCATAAAATTCCAGGTAAATACCTTTCGGAAATTCCTGATCGCCATTCGAGAATTCATACACCAAAGCAGCCTTCATTTTCACTTTTACCGAGCTGTTTTCGCTGTAGAACAAATCCATGTTTTCTATTTCTCGCAAAGGGCCCTCATAGATGACGGGCTCTTTTAGTTCTGTCTTGCCACAGGCAAAACAGACCAACACAGATAATAGGAAAAGGATATTTTTCATAGACTGAAAATAAAAAAGCCATCCCAAAAATTCAGGATGGCTCTTTTCTATTTAAGTAGATTAATCACGTGTTCTAACCGTTGTGCTCTCACCAATCCAGCAAGCAACCCGAATGGACTGACCAGCCGTGTAGTTCACCAAGAAGATATCTTCCTTAGAAGGGAAAGACGCTTTGGCTGCACTCATTTTTTGCGTAGCCCCTGCCTTTGCATAATAGTCGTAGGCAATTAAATACACAGCACGGTCATCGGCTTGGTTTTCTCTCTTTGAACAATCGTTGAAACTGTTAAAGTACAAATCACCGATTTTCTCGTAAGCATCCTTATTGGAAGGATCTGCTGCTGCCGCTTGACGATATAATTCACGCGCCTCGCCTTTGCTACCCTTCTTGGAAGCGATACTGCCCTGAAGAAGTAAAATGTCTGCCTTCTCTGCAGGAGTGCCTGCCAAGCCAAGTGCTTCCTTTAGGTAGTAATCTGCCTTCTCAACATTATCAACCGTTAAGTAGCGAACACCAAGATTTTTAGCCAAACCAAAATCTTTTTCAGTAGTATGAATGGCTTCACCGGCTTCTAACCAAAGTGGATCATCCGTACATTTTCCTTGCAACATGAAACCAAAGATCTTTTTAGCTAAAACGATATCCGTTGGATTCTGCTTGAACTTAGGCGCTAGGTTCTTGCGAACAAAATCACAATCTACCTTTACCATTGTGATCAAAATCGCATCTACATCATCCTTGGTTTTCTTCAACTTGTCAACCGGCTTTCCTTCACTTTGTGCTTTTTTAATTTTAGCGTCAATCACAGAAGATACTAAATCATAACGTTGTAGAATTTGATCTTCACTCAAGGATTTGAATTTTAAGGCATTGATTTTTACAGCCTGCATATAAGGAATCAATAAACCATCGCTGACATTGTTCCCACTCACTTCAAAAGTCTTGTCCATCAAGCTTAAAACCTCTGGTGCTTTAGGACCGTTCAAGTTAAACTTGTAGAAAGAAATAGCCTTGCGGTTCATCACGGCAACTTCTTCTCCGCAGTTTGCAATGCGCATGTCGTACACAATCATAAGAGAGTCTACATACACTTGCTTTTTAGCGGCATCTTTCTCCTGATCTGCCAGTTTATCAAACATTTCAGCACCATTAATGTAAATACTGGTGTTCAGGTTAGGAGCGTTTACCAACAGCCACTGATGAGGAGCTACAGCTTGCTTGTAATGACCGTTCTTCACAGCATCTGTATACAGCACGTTCTTTTCTTCTGCTGTTGCCTTATCTTCTGGCCATTTCCATTCCTTACATTGTGCCTGGGCAGTTTCTGCGCTAACAAACGCGATTAAACCGAGGGCCACTTTCAGTACATTCTTTTTCATGTTTCTAAAATCTAATCAAACTTCCTTTTAACAAACCATTGATCATTAAGGGTAACACCTAAATAGGCCTTAATGTAATTTTCTTTTAATCCGTTTTCAGTTACACTTCCTCGTTGACCTGCTTTGAGCGCTATATCGATGCTCGAACGGCCTGCTGGCAATGAGAACCCAAAATTAATGCCAAAATCATCTACCTTCTTACCGTTCGCGAAAAAAGGCGCCTTACTCACGCCAATGCGGTACGTTACTCTTTTAAAAAAATCAGTGGCTGCATAGTCAGGGGTATATTCTCCCCCCAAAGCCATTTTCCAAGCTTCTCCTAAATCATCTTCCACTCTGCTAAGTGACCTGAAAGTAGTCCAATCCTGGTAATAATAATCGAATCCAATAGACCAAACTCTTTCTTTGGCAAAAGATATCCCTCCTCCAAAACCAGCAGGAAGGGTAAGGTAACCTTCCAACGTATTCAAAACTGGTGTAAGGAGTGTATCGCCATTAATGGCATTAAGCGAGAAGAACTCTTCATCGCGCTTTGAGCTAATGTTGCCACCAAAGTCGTAAATGGCACCAAGGCTGAAACGATATTCACCATTTAACAAGGAGTCTTTGCTGTAGGACAAGCCTCCTCCCAGTAAAAACCCCTTGGAGTAAGCATTTTGATTATAGCCCGAAACAATTGGAATGGATTGGCCCTCGATGGGGATATCCTTGTAAATTAAATTAGAAACAGAGCCAAATACGTAGCTGGCTTTTACACCAAGTGCTAAATCCTTTGCCACCTTAAATCCAGTAGACCAATACAATTGGGTCAGTCCTCCGTTGCCCTGCTCTGACACCGATACAGTATCGATTACCTGACCTGTTGCGGCATCATCCACTGTTTCTGAATAGGTGAGATTAAAATTCACATTGGTATAAGGCATTAAACCCAGAGAGGTAGTAACCTTCATGTGCTTCACAGGAAAGGCAATTGCCAGGTAGTTCATATTACCTCCTCGTGTCATTCCTGTTGTTGTTCCGTTATTGAACTTCAACTGCTCCCCTACAAGGCCTGCTTGAAAAACAGTAAAAGTATTGTACACCAATAAGGCTGGGTTCTGATTATTCAGATACCAATATTGCGGCTGACTAAAGCCCAAACCACCCATCCCTTGATTATTTGCCAGGGCGTTGCCGTAGTTCTCACCAATACCGAATGTTGTGTAGGGGCTATTAGCTGCCTGTCCGTAAACACCAATGTTCGCCAACAAAATCAACGAAAAACATATAAAAACCCCTCTACTGACTGACATTGTGTAATAAAATGCTGTTTAATCCTCTCAAAACAAGATTTTGGACCGCAAATATGGCCCCTTTCAAGCTGTTTTCAAAAAAATGCGTGTCCCCTCCACATAATATCACCCGCAATTCGGCATAATGTTGCTGATAACGCTCTATAGTGCCTTCTATTTCTGCCCGCATACCATTTAATGCCCCACTTTGCAGGCACGTCACCGTACTATTGGCTATCAGGGGCACGTCTTGTACCTCCACCAAGGGTAATTTGGCCGTAAAGGCGTGCATGGCGCGCAATCTCATGCTAAGCCCCGGAGAAATGGCCCCACCCTGGTAAACCGAAGACGCATCGATAAAATCATAGGTAATGCAGGTGCCGCTGTCAATCACCAAACAGTGCTGGTCTCGAAACAAGCTTCTGGCTCCGCATACTGCTGCTAAACGGTCCATCCCGAGTGTTTCTGGTGTGGCATACGCATTTACAATAGGCAAGGGCAGCGTATGTGTTAGTAAATAGCGGATGGGTATTTGTGTAATCTTTCCCAACAGTAACTCAGGTTGCATGCGCACGGAGGAAAGGAGTATAGCATCGGCTTGAACAGATTGAAGGAATACCTCCAGTGCTTTTTCATCAACAAACACCTTCTCCTCCAGCAATTCCTCCTTCCTGAAAATGCCTACTTTAGCACTAGTATTTCCAATGTCTACAACCAGATTCTTCATTCCATTATCGTGAACATCAAAAGTAAAGATTCTCCTGCCAAGTATAAAGTTATTGGGTTGATGTCGGGCACCTCACTGGACGGACTGGATATTGCCTGCTGCACTTTTATAAAAAAAGAAAAAGGATGGACCCAGACCATACACACAGCGACTACCCTTCGGTACTCCTCTTCCTGGAAAAAGAAACTGAGTGAAGCCCACACATATACTAGCGAAGAGCTGGTGAATTTGCACCATGCTTACGGAAACTTTCTTGGAACAGAGGTGAAGAAATTCATGCAAGCGAATTCAATAAGAAAAATTGATTTCATCGCTTCTCATGGGCATACCATTTTTCATCAGCCAAGTAAAGGGTTTACTTTTCAGTTAGGCGATGGTCACGCCTTGTATGCGGCTTCTGGTGTACCGGTGATTTATGATTTCCGAAGTCTGGATGTTGCCAAAGGCGGACAAGGCGCACCCTTAGTTCCCATTGGGGATCAATTACTCTTTCACCAATTTGATGTGTGCCTGAACCTGGGTGGTATCGCCAACCTATCACGAGAAGTAAAAGGTCAGCGCATTGCGTATGATGTTTGCTTTGCGAATATGGGGCTGAACTACCTGATGGAAAAAATTAAAAAGGAATTTGATAAAGAGGGCGCCTTAGCCGCCCAGGGAGAACTCAACGTACCTTTATTAACCGCTCTCACCAAACGATACGATCGTTACAGAACCAACCGTCCATCACTAGGGCGCGAAGATTTTGAGAAATACTTCGTTCCACTTTTAGACAATGAAAAGATCAAACTCTCGGACCGCCTCCACACTTTTACCGAAAGTATTGCCATAGAAATCGCCACAGCTATTGGTAAAGAAAAACAACAACGTATTTTACTCAGTGGCGGTGGTGCCTTTAATAGTTTTTTACTGTATCGAATGGTGGACCTCTGCGGTGACGAAAACATGCTCGTAGTTCCAGAGGAAGAAGTCATCAAGTTTAAAGAAGCGCTGGTCTTTGCCTTTTTGGGCGTGTTGCGGTTTCGCAAGGAAGTCAACACTTTAAAATCAGTAACCCATGCTTTTAGTAACAGCAGTAGTGGTGTGATGATTGGATTTTAATAGTTTTGGGCTTTCGTTAAGCCATGAAAGACCTGCTTCAAAAATTCGAGAACAAAAGACCTGAAATTGTATTTGAATGGAAAGACCCTGAAACTGAAGCGGTCGGCTGGGTAGTGATCAATTCCTTGCGGGGAGGTGCTGCCGGTGGCGGTACGCGCATGCGTGTGGGTCTTGACAAACGTGAAGTGGAGTCGTTGGCTAAAACCATGGAGGTGAAGTTTACCGTATCGGGCCCTCCCATTGGTGGCGCTAAGTCAGGTATCAATTTCGATCCTGCTGATCCCCGCAAACTCGGTGTACTCCAGCGTTGGTATAGCGCGGTAATGCCTCTTCTAAAATATTATTATGGAACAGGTGGTGATCTAAATGTGGACGAAATTCATGAGGTTATTCCCATCACAGAAGACAGTGGCATCTGGCATCCGCAGGAAGGTGTGTTCACCGGCCACTACAAACCTACCGAAGCACAAAAAGTAAACCGCATTGGTCAGTTGCGCCAGGGCGTGGTAAAAGTGATTGAAGATGCTTCCTATGTTCCTGATCTCGCAAAAAAATATACCATTGCCGACATGTGTACAGGCTATGGCGTGGCCGAGGCCGTGAAGCATTATTACGAATTATGGGGTGGCAACGTGAAAGGCAAAAGAGCAGTGGTGCAAGGCTGGGGCAATGTGGGCGCTGCCGCAGGATTTTACCTGGCTAAGATGGGCGTAAAGATCGTAGGCATTATCAGTCGTGAAGGTGGTCTGATAAACAAAAATGGTATCAGTCAGGAAGAAATAAATCAACTAGTCTTGAACCGCGATGGCAATAGAATTGTGGCCAACAACCTGCTTTCTTTTGATGAGGTGAACTCGAAAATCTGGGATGAAGAATTTGAAATATTTATTCCCGCTGCGACTTCTCGCCTAGTCAGCAGAGATCAAGTGGACAGAATGATTGCCTCTAAACTAGAAGTGATTTCAAGTGGTGCGAATGTTCCTTTTGCCGACCCGGAAATTTTCTTTGGGCCAACCGGTTTGCATGCCGATCAAAAAGTATCTGTGATTCCTGACTTTATCGCCAACTGCGGCATGGCGCGTGTGTTCGCATACTTTATGGAGCGTGAAGTAAGCATGACCGATACTGCTATCTTCAACGACATCTCCAACACCATTCGTAAGGGCTTAGAAAAGTCGTACAAGAAAAGTACTGCGAAGACCAACATTGCACAAACCTCTTTTGAGATTGCGTTGAGGCAGTTGGTGTAGAGCTTCTCAACTACTAGAAATATGGTTCACAGAGGGCTAATTGCTCTAGGTCTTCTCATGTCTCATTCAAATGCTCGATCGACTATCCACCCCGTCAAACTCAATCGCTCTCTCGTTGCCGGCAATACTTCGTGTTCTAACACATCACTGCGAAAGCAAACAAGCCGACCGGCAATAGGTAAAACATCTTGAGAAGTTCCTTCTGTATAAATACGAAGTTGACCTCCCTGTTCCTCTTTCCAGCTCTCATTCAAGTAACAGATAACAGATAACTTACGCTTGTCATCTTTTTTGAACTGATCTAAATGTCTTTTATAATAGGTGCCCACCGGATACACCGTCATGTGTACTTCGTAATCCTTTAAACTCAAAAACAAACTTCGGTTCAGGTGCTGAATCAGCTCACTCAAACGATTCAGGTAAACAAGAGCAGCTGGTGAGGCTGTATTCTTATCTAACCATAAAATATAATCTCCTCGAATGGCTTCGTTGATCTGCAGATCTGCATTCTTACCAATGCCCGCTTTTTTGAAATGCTGCTCATGTTGTGCAAAGTGAGGTAAAGCCAGAATAGCCTTTACCTCTTCCGATGAAAGAAAGGAATCGATAATGGCGTAGTTTTTGTCGACCAGTTCGTCTGCGATTCTATCAAAAATTTCGTTCATGTAACAAAGTTACGCGTAGATTGTCTATACTTATAATTATGAAGATTATTCCTGTTTCACTTTCCACACATCTCTTCAAGAAATTTTTCATTTATGCATTATTCTGTTCCTCCGTGCTTATTGGATGTACCAAGTATGAAGCGGTTGAGTTGCGTCAAATAAAAAGCGTGGTGGCCGATGTAAGTGACCATCCCATGCTAAAAGCCGAAGCACTCTTCTACAATCCCAATAAACAACAAGGAAAATTAAAATCTATCCATGTTGATGTGTATGTAGAAGGCAAAAAGGCTGCAACTATTGATCAGCATTTAAAGATTAAAGTGCCTGCAAAAGGAGAGTTCTCCGTTCCATTAGAGATTAAACTTAATTTAAAAGAGCAGGGCTTGATGAATACTGTGTTGAGCGTGCTAGGAGCAAAGAAGATGAAAATGCACTATAAAGGATACGTTGTGGTGGGCTACCATGGGTTACCCGTTCGCGTAGCGGTTGACCACGAAGAATCCGTTCGGATTAAGTTTTGATTCACTTCTTACATCACACATTAACCGTCTAACACTCACGAGCTACTGAAGATGCTCAAAGCCTTGTAATCCAACAGGGCTGTTACTACCTTCCTTTCAAACCCTAGATCACATGAGAAGAATTGTAATCCTCCTCCTTGCATGCCTTTTGTTTTGGCAATGCACTCCCCCCAATACCAATAGCTCATTCTCCATTTCCTTTACCAAGGAGTTGAGCGAACAAGCACAAGACGGTCGTTTACTATTATTACTTTCTAATAACGACAAAGCCGAACCTCGCTTTCAAATCAATGATGGTTTGACAACACAACTCATTTTTGGTGTAGATGTGGAAGGCCTGAAACCGGGTGACGAAATCCGGATTGATGAGAATGCCTTTGGCTACCCGATTTCTTCGATCAAAGATGTTCCCTCAGGAGAATATTATGTGCAGGCACTTATTAATCGGTATGAGACGTTTACATTGAAAACAGAACACACTGTTAAACTTCCTCCAGACAAAGGTGAAGGGCAGCAATGGAATCGCAAGCCTGGCAATTTTTTTAGCAAACCGGTTAAAGTAAAAATTGACAAAGAAGAAGCCACACTCACCAAGGTGGTGATGGATCAAGAAATTCCAGCGATTGAAGAACCAAAAGACACGAAGTATATTAAGCATATCAAAATTCAAAGCAAGCTGCTTACTGAGTTTTGGGGCAAACCCATGTTCTTAGGTGCTCATGTATTAGTGCCTGAAGGATTTGAACAACATACAGAGGCACGTTATCCACTCATGGTATTTCATGGTCACTTTCCCGATGACTTTGGTGGCTTTAGTGAAACACCTCCGCCTGCCGATATGGATACGAGCGATTACATTCCTCGCTTTGGCATTTACGGATACAAAAAATTTCAAGCACAGGAAGCGTATAATTTTTATCAGCAGTGGACCAGCAAGAATTTTCCACGCTTTCTCATCATAGAAATTCAACATGCCAATCCTTACTATGATGATTCGTATGCTGTAAACTCCGCCAACCTGGGACCTTACGGAGATGCCATTATGCAAGAACTCATTCCTGAAATTGAAAAACAGTTTCGTGGAATTGGTGAAGGTTGGGCACGCTTTACCTACGGTGGCTCCACCGGAGGATGGGAAGCCCTGGC